>Ga0315906_10000968_pt1 | contig 43639 bp, 119 predicted proteins | sample LakEriMetagenome_4_FD_203526 | JGI IMG/M metagenome (GOLD analysis project Ga0315906, IMG submission 203526) | Freshwater fungal communities from buoy surface, Lake Erie, Ohio, United States - Buoy 2 MA122 | ecosystem: Environmental > Aquatic > Freshwater > Lake > Lake biofilm | place: USA...
TCAGCGTTATTAACTATAATAGTTGTCCCATCAATAATCGCAGCAATGACTAGTAATCCAATTTGGGTGTTGGGTGCGTTAGGTTTGGCGACACTTTATGGTATTGTTATGGTAAGAGTTGATAAATATTTTAATAAGAAGTAAAATGTTTGATAATACATTTGGTGGATTAGCTACTGCTTTTTTTATAGGATTAGTATCCTTTGGTTTGTTGCTTATGGTAGGATTATATTCATTGATTGATTATGTGTTTGTTGATGATGTGTTCGAAGTATCAACACCAATAAAACCAGAAATAAAATTGGTAACGGACGGAAAGACCGTTGATACCGTTTACATTTATAGATTTGATTAATATGAATAAGAATAAAATAAACATGTGGATTTATGGATTGGCTATGGTAGCTGGTTTATTCAACGCCTATTTTTCATATAGAGACAACAATCTAGAGGCTACTTTAGCTTGGTTACTTTCTTCTGGAATGGCAGCTGGTGCTTTAGGTGCACATATGGAAATTAAAAAATTAAAAGAAGATGACAAGTAGAGATTTTGCATTCTGGTTAAATTAAAATTGTGACATCTATTGACTTTTAGTATATGTTGTTTATATTTATTTATATGAAAACAATATATATTTACAAATTAATAGACCCTATAACTAATAATGTTCGTTATGTTGGTAAAACAAATAATTTAGTTAGACGTTTTAGTGCACATTTAAAACGCAGTAAAACAAATAAATATCATTCAGCTAGATGGATTAATTCTTTACTTAATAAAGATTTAAAACCAATATTAGAAATTATCGAAGTTTGTGATGAAACAAACTGGGAAGAACGTGAAATTTTTTGGATTGATTATTATCGTGAAAGATATGATTTAACTAATATTTTAGACGGTGGTGGTAATTCTGCAACTTATGGTAGGTTAGGAAAACCATGGTCTGATGAACAAAGAATAAATAATAGAAAAGCCAGATTAGGTGTACCAGTTAACCATACTGAAGAAGGTAAGAAAAATAGAGCTAATGGTATTAGAAAATATCATAATGAAAATAAAAAGAAAGTTTTTCAATATAGTTTAGATGGTGAATATATTAAAGAATGGGGTTCAGCTGTTGAAGCTGGGGAAGAATTAAATATTATACATAGTAACATAACTAAAACATGTAAAGGTTTAAGAAAACAAGCTGGTGGTTTTATTTGGTCTTTTGAACTTAAAAAGCAATCAAAATATGAAAAGAAAAAACAAAAAACTAAATATATTTTACAGATTGATGTTAACTCTAATATAATTAATGAGTTTGAAAGTATTAGTAAAGCTTCATTGATTACTAATATTAGTAGAACAGCAATTATTAATTGTTTATCTGGTAAAACTAAAAGTAGTGGTGGATTTAAATGGGAATATAAATAATAAAAAAAAAAATAAAATGGGAAGTAGAGATTTTGCGTATTGGCTAATGGGGTATTTTGAAGTTTCAGACCCTAAAGAGATTGGTCCTAAAGAGACTGAAATGATAAAAAAACATTTAGCGCTAGTGTTTAAACATGAGATTGACCCAAGTATGGGTGATGATAAACATCAGCAATTACTAAATGAAATTCACACACCTAGTAACTTAAATAGAAACGAAGGTGATGTAGTTTATCGTTGTTAATATGGAAAAAGTTGAAGTAATTGGGGGTAATGGTAAGATATTCACCCCCTCTATCTTTTTAGATAGATTAGATACTGCGATTAAAAAAGGTGATTGGGTTGTTTACTATGATGTTTTATATAAGTTTGATGACTCTTTCTTTTTGAGCAGACCAATAGTTGATTATAAACAATTAATAAAAGTTAAATATGAGTGAATTTATTGTACATAATGATAGTGAATGTTCAGATGGACCTAAATCTGGCGCTATCAAATTAAAAGAATTTATTGTACGTTGGGAGTACAATGGTGATGGAAAGATATTAGTATCATTGAATAACGAAAATGATAAATTAATACAAAGTATAGAACACGTAAAATCTAAAATATAATGGGAATTTGGAGTTTAATCGGTGTAATCACTGGTTCATTAGTTTCAGTTTGGGCGTTTTTTAAGTTTATCATCTCACAACATTTTAGGTTGGATGATAATTTGAGTAAAAACATGTTACCAATAGTTCAAAAATTGAAATATAAATTTGAAATCAATAATGAGTTGTCAATAAATAAAAAGTACCCTAGTACTTATAGCGCTTTTGCTTTTTTAAATGGTATTCCAATTTATTTTACAAGAAGCGAAAGATTGTTGACAGCTGGTTGGCAATCAAAAGAATTGATATCTGAAATTTATTATTTCAGATGGCATAGGAAAAAACTTGAGTCTATCGTTAAAGAAATAGCTAACAATAAATTACACACCAATGTAATGGCTCTTATGCCATGGGGTTCAGATAAGTTAGGGCAGATGACTAGAGAAAGTAATCCTAAAGTTTATATTGACGATAAGCAGTATAAGGACATTGAAAAAGATATTGAAACTATGTTTGAAAATAACTGCGGTAAAACTAGCGCTTTATTGTATGGAAAACCTGGAACTGGTAAGACTAGATTGATAAAATACTTATCATTGAAATATGATTTACCTATATATTCAATATTTTTAAACCCAGAGTATAATAATTTTGATATATTAAGCATGTTTGCTGATGTTCCAGAAAGATGTATTGTTTTATTTGAAGATTTTGATAACTATTTTAACAAAAGAGAATGTATAATGAAACATAACGAAGTTAAATTTACATTTGATGTGTTACTTTCTGTGTTAGATGGCGTTTATAATGAATACAATCAAGTATTTTTCGTTATGACATGCAACGACATTGATAAAATAGATGATTCATTGAAAGATAGGCCATCAAGATTCAAGTTTGTTAGGGAAATTACTGGTCCTTCATACGCAAAACGTTTAGAAATACTTGATGGTAATATTGAATTGGCTGAATTAACTGAAGGTATGACTACTGATAAAGTATTTTTTGCTAAGTCTATGGCTGGTTTATATGAAAACAATGAAATTTTAGAAAAGATTAATGTATGAAAATATTAAAAGTAGAAGACCATAACTATAAAATCATTTATATTAATGATAATGGTCATTACAATGTTTATAGAAGACTAAGTGAAACCGATTGGTGTATTTTCTCTACAAGAAGAAATAAATGGGTTAAAGTAGATGATGTAACAGAATTAGAAAAAACTTTTAAAAATGAATAGAGCTGATGCTAAAAAGATTGCTGAGGTTATCACCAATCAACAATTACAAACCATGTTTAATAAAGCTAAAGCTAATATAACTGATTGGAATGTTAGAAGCAACGTTAATAAAGGTATGTCAAAAGGTGCTGCTTGGAATATATTAGCTTTTAATTTTGATATAGAATACAATTATCATATACTAGCTAAAATAAACATGGTAAGAGAATTTGGTGAATACTTACCAGATGAACTTAAACCAATAAAAAAGAAAAAGGAATTAGGTCCTTTTTTCCATCAAGAACCAAAATTTAATTAATATGAAAATAGTAGCTTGTGGTGACTAACCTATTATTTCTAAATATTTAGCATATTTTCTAGGTAACCCAATTTTATCATCAGAAATAGTATTATAAATATAGTCACCTAATTTTTTAATATTATTTTTATTCAATATTCTTATTAATGAAGACCCACCTTTGTTATTGGGTCTTCTACTTATTTTATATACGATACCTAATTCATTAAAAATTTTTTCAAAAGCAGTCCAATCTTGATTTAATGAACCACATATACTAAATTGTCTTAAAAAGTGTTTTTTATTAAAATAAAAACAACCATCACCATCAATAATACCTAATAAAAAATATTTTAAAAGATTATTAGGAATAGTTTTAATTATTAAACATGGTGAGGCTACACTTTTATTATTATAATCATGTTTGGATAAATATTCTAATAATTCTTTATTACAAGTATTTGCTTTTGTGATTGTTTGCCAATCACCTCTTTTTCTAGTATAATAATTCCATTTACCTATTTTATCTAAAATAGTTTTAAAAAATTCCATATCTTCATTAAGACACTCTATATTGATGTTATATCTTTGTTTAGTGTTTTTAGCGATATAACCATCAGCCCATAACAAACCTAATAAATAAACACTATATTTATTAATATTTTCAGTAAAATTAATAATACTAACATTACATTTATCCCCAGTTTTAAGGGTAGAATCACTTAATATTTTATTTAATGATTTTTTATCTACTTTTAAATTATTTTTTTTAACTATTGTTTGTACCTTACCCTTAGTCGTATTTAATAATTCAACACATTTTTTCATACCTAAAGTATTATAGTTTTCTTTTATAAACTCATTAAAATTCATTAGTTTCGGTTTTATTCATGTTATTTTATAATAAATATATAATAAAATAATAAAAACTTGTTTGATAAAAAATAAATTAGTAATTTTGTGTTATAAACTTAAAATAATAAAATATGATAATAAAACGTATTGTGGCCATAGGTGATTTGCATGGTAGAACACAGTGGGCCCAAATAGCTGAAAAAGAAATAGATAAAGTAGACCATTTCATATTTATGGGTGATTATTTCGATTCTCATGATGATATTTCAGCTGAACAACAAATTGATAATTTCTTAAATATTATAGAGTTTAAGAAGACAAATATGGATAAGGTTATTTTATTAATAGGGAACCACGACACACATTATATGGGATTCATACCAGAAACTTATTCTGGTTACCAATATGGTGCTTCTAAAAGAATCAATGAGATACTTAAAGAAGCGTTGCCATTGATGCAGATGTGTTTTGTACATGATATCTTTGTATTTACACATGCTGGTGTTACAAAGACATGGGCTAGTAACACTGGTATTGATATATCTGATTTAGAGAATAGTATTAACGAGAAGTTTATAGCACAACCAAGATATTTTGGTTTTACTATGGGTGATAATTGGTCACAAACTGGTAACGATGTTACTCAACCACCGATATGGGTTAGACCACAAGCGTTATTATCCGATGCGTTGGATGATATAGTATATGTTGTAGGTCACACAACTGTTGCTAAATTAGGGTTGATGAAAGAACTACCTAATTTGATATTAATTGATTGTTTAGGAACCACTGGTGAGTATCTTTATATTGATGGAGATATCGCTACGGCAAAAAAGCCGTAAAAAAATTTGGAAGTTTCAAATTTAATATCTACCTTTGCAGTATGAATAAAGAAGAAGATTTAAGAATGGTAAAAGTTCAAGTTGCAACGTGCCCTAAATGTGGTGGTGCTATAAAAGTTGCAGTAAAACACACAATGGATAAATACACGATAAAAGAGTTTGCTGATTTAATGAAAAAGGGTTGTGATATACATACAACAAACGTAATAGTAGCAAGAACTATTAGATGGTGTGAAGATTCATGTGATGGTGTTAGGTCAAACTCTAAAAATAAAAACGAATGAAATCAATAACTGAAGATTGGTGGCAAAAGTGTTTAAATGACAAGGAAAAACTTGAGCATTGGCTTGTTGGTCTTTATAACAATGAAAAAGATGCACAAGAACGTTTTATTAATTTTGCTAAAACTTATTGTAAAAATGATTATTTAGCATACAACACTTTTATGAATATAGCTTCCCAAGAAGCTAATCACGCTAATATGGTCGAAGTAATATTAGAAAACAGAGGGATTGAAAAGTACGAGAAATCAACCAAAGATGGTAGGTATTGGAGAAATACAATTCCATGTATTTGTGATATGAAAACAGCTGCCGCTATTGGTGCTTATGCTGAGGGTTTATCGCTTAAAAGAATGAGGGTTATAATTAAAGATTCAAACACACCAAATGATTTATTACAATTGTTTAAAGTGATTGAACCAGAAGAAGCTTACCACGCCAAAGCATTAGAGTCTATTGCAACAAAATATGGTATGAAAGCAGTAAGAGATTGTCATGATAAAGGGTTAGAAGAATTAGGTCTTAAAATAAAATCAAATGAAATCAATTATTAGTAACAAAAAAGCATACTATGAATATAGTATACTAGAAAAATTCATTGCTGGAATCAAATTAGTTGGTTCAGAAGTTAAATCTATTCGCGCTGGAAAAGCATCAATAGTAGAAGCTTATTGTTTCATCGCCAACGATGAAATCTTTATTAAAGGTATGCATATAGCAGAACATAAAGAGGGTGGTAAACACAACAACCACACACCAATTAGGGATAGAAAACTGCTTATGAACAAAAAAGAAATCGTTAAATTAAAGCAACAAATTTCACAAAAAGGCTTGACTATTGTTCCATTAGAGGTTATATTAACTAATACTGGATTCATAAAGTTAGAGATTGGTTTGGCTAAAGGTAAGAACCTACATGACAAAAGAGAATCCATAAAAGAAAAGGATTTAAAAAGAGAATTAGAACGTAATTTATAATTTAAAAAAGTAAAATAGAGAGTATGAAACAAATTAAAATCGTAACAACAATCGCTAACATTGATGACAATTCACTTAAATTTTATTTAAGAGATATCTATCAAGCAAAACCATTCACAGCAGAAGAAGAATATGAGTGTGCATTAAGAGCGCATAATGGCGATGAGGCTGCTAGAAATGAATTAATTTATCGAAACCTAAGATTTGTTGTTACTGTTGCAAAACAATATTTAACAACAAACTTAAATTTAGCAGATTTAATCAATGAGGGTAATATCGGATTGGTATTGGCTGTAGATAGATTTCAACCAGAGAGAAACTTAAAGTTCATCTCATACGCTGTTTGGTGGGTTAGAAAACTTATCGTTGAGTATATTGGTAAAAATGGTAAAATGATTAGATTGCCATTCAATAAAGTTCAATCTATGATTAAACTTAATAAAGTGTTGTCTGATTTAGAACAACAAAATGGTTATCATGTTAACGAATATGAGGCAGCTATTGAGACAAGTGATGAATCATTTAAATTGTTGGGTGAATTAAATTCAGTTAGAATGTTATCAATGGATAGCCCAATGAGTGATGATGGCGATGGTTTAACGTTACATGAAATAATAAACGACCCTACAGCACAAGCAACTGATTTCTTAACAGTAAACTCTGATTTCAAACGTGAAGTTAGAGAAAGTTTAAACGTGCTTAAACCAAATGAAAAGATTATTATAGAAGCTTTATTTGGGTTAGATGGTGGTGAACCTAAAACGCTTAAAGAAGTAAGTGAAATGGTTTCTTTGACTAGAGAAAGAGTTAGACAAATCAAAGAGAAATGTTTAATTAAACTTAGAACAAATAAAAAGATTGTATCTGCATATACTGAAATTTAATGGAACAAATCGTTTTAAAATATTTGAATGATAATTATAAATTTACCTTATCTACATACGTATCATACAAGTTGAAAGAAATATCAACTGGAAATGACGTGTCATTGAAAGATGTTTTAATTCAATTAGAAACGATATTTTCATTAGACGAAGAACAGCAACGAATGATATTTGATAAATGGGCTGATATTAAATCTGTCGAATTGAATAATATTATAGTTGAAGTACAAGAAAAATTATACATATTAACTGGTAAAGAAATATCTATTGACCCATCAGAAATGAATGGGTTAATAGATACACCAGATAATTTAGATAATTTCATTAGAAATTATATTGTTTTATAGTTTTTAAGATATTTATATTAAAAAAGAGCTATGACTAAAAATGATATAAAAAAATTACTTAGAGAATCTATTTTCGAATTAGATGAAGTTAGTGATAAAGCTTTAAAAGCAAAAGCTAAAAAAAAGTCTAAAGATAAACCAAATTCATCAAATGATGATGATTACGAGCGTCTTTCATCAGATGAAAAAGAAAAATTAGACACTCAAACAATTGAGATACGAAATTCAGTTGGTCCAGGTAAACCCTTCAAATATACACAAATATTGATTTCAGCTGGTATTTTAAATGCTAATGCTGATGATGTTGAAAAAGATACAATTGTATCTAAATACAGACGTGAAATTCTAAATAAAAAGGAAAAAGTAAATGGTGTTAATGTTGTAAGACGTTTAACATTGAAAGATGCCGATAGATTGTACAACGTAATTAAAAACCCAGGTGCCACAAAATAATAAAAACATACTTTAAATTAAAAACCATCGTTATGATGGTTTTTTTTTTTGATTTTTTTTAAAAAACATTTGTTTTATTCCAGGTTTTTATATACATTTGTACTATAAAATTAAAAGTTATGGCAACAGAGATTAAAAAAATCACAGATTTAACGTTTTCAACTACCTTAACATTGGGTGTTATTGATAAAGATTCTGACTTAAAAGAAATCTTTACTGATGAAATAAAATTACCTTTTTCAGTTCTATACAAGCTATCAGAAGAAGGTACATTAAATGAACGTACAGTTGAATTACTAACTGAAATCTTTGAAGGTCTAATCTTAACAAAAAAAGATTTAGTTGACAAATATCTTAGATTAGCGTCAGAGAACGAAATCAAAGTTAGTGGTAATAAAGAAATAGAAATTGAAGTCGAAGAACCTTATTTAGAGGACGAGGAAGAAGGTAAACTTGTTGAGATAGTGGTAGAGTCACCATTAAAGAAAAAGTCCGTTAAAAAGGAGAAAACTGGCAAAGAATTACCTAAATGGTATGGTAAAGATAAGATAGATAAAGATATCGAAAGACAAGATGGTAAAGCGACACCAGTTCAAAGAGCAATGCTTAAATTGAATGAGTTGAAAAATCTTTATTTCAACTTAAACACTAGAGGTATCAAGGATATGTTAGCTGATGCTAACACGTTATCTGATGAAGATTGTCGTAAAATAGTTGCTGCTGTAACTACGTTTCAAAGACAAACTGAAGAAATTATGAAAAAAAATAAAAAATAATTTGCATAATTCCAGGAATTTGTATACATTTGTATTATAATTAAAAATCATAAACAATGAAAACACCAAAAGAAATGACTAGCGACATCTTAACATCGCTACGTGACGAAAACAACCCATTAGCAATATTAATTGAGGGTTATCTAGAAGAATGTATCAAGCAACATAAAAAAGCTGTTAGACTTGAAATTTTGAATGGAATTGCAGACTTTACTGATGATGACAATGGTAAAACTGTTATCTACGATGTAAATGGATTGATAGATTTCATAAACAAGTAAAAAAAAACTTGTTTTTGTCAAAAAAAATCCGTACCTTAGTTTTATATTAAAAACTTAAATTATGAATATTAATAAAAAGTTATTTGATTTAGATGATGTTTATCTAAAATTTTCACATGGTGAAGTATGGTCAAATCTAATCAAATTAAAAAATGTTAGAGATTCAATTAATTATGTAGTTGAAGAAACAACAGATGAATTAGAAAAGATAATTCTTAGAGAGCAATTAATTTATGTTAATAAAAACATAAAGACTTTTGAAGACGCTTTATTATGTCATGAATCAAAAATAATTGAAAAAAGAATGTCAATTGGTGAATTAGGAATGTTTTACTTAAATTAATAATCTATGAATGTAAGAATTGAATACAATCAAAAAGATGGTAATTTTCATTTTGAAGATATCAACAAAGAAACTAAAATAGCTATTGGTTATAAACCAATTTGTCATAACGTTAATGTTGATAAAGCAATTGAATTTATACATCACATTTCAATTAAATTTGAAGCTTTTAATAAGGAAACTAAACCTTATCCAAATGTAATGACTATTCTAAGTGAATTTAATCATTTTATTAGAAATAATAAAGTAGGGGTAGCTGAAAACCTAGATAGAGTAAGCAAATAATAAAGTTTAAATAAAATAAAAGAAAAAAGAATGAAAAAAGTTTTAGGATTAGTAATGTTAGTAGTTGTATTAGCATCGTGTTCAAGAGTAGAACCAAATTATGAAGGTGTTCTAATGGAAAATTATGGTAGAAATGGTAAGTCTGATTTCAAGGTCGTGACTGGTAAACAAAACACAATGTGGGCTGGTGTTCAATTATACCAAGTTCCAATGTTTGAAACTAGTGGTGACTGTGATGGTGTTAAAGTTAACGCAAAAGACGCTGGTAAGTTTTTTGTAGACCCAGTTTACCAATATCAACCAATTAGAGGTAAAGGTGTTGAAATCGTATTTAATTACAAACATTTTGGTGTTGCTGAACCAGAAGTAATGATGGACAACATTGAGAAAGGTATATTAAATAGAATAGTAGTTAACGCTTATCGTGAAGAAGCAAGGAATTATAGTACAGATTCACTTATGAATAACTTAAACTCTTTTGAATCTAAGGTACAAGAAAGACTACGTGAAGAATTTGGTAAAAAATTCTTTGAACTTAAAGAAGTAACGTCTGGATTAACACCACCAGAATCTATGGAAAAAGCAATTGAAGCTAGAAACAACGCTATTCAAGAAGCTAATCGTGTTAAAAACGAGTTAGAAGTATCTAAGATGAAGTTGGAACAAGCTAAAATTGATGCTGAAGCTGATAGAATCAAATCTCAAGGTTTAACCAAAGAGGTGTTACAAGAAAAATGGATTAACGCTATCCGTTATAGTAATAACAAAGTTATTATCACTGATGGTAAAACACCAGTATTATTAAATAACTAATGAGAAAAATAATATTAAAAATACTAGCTTTGGTGGTACTGAACCTAGTATTTATATGGGGACATCATATTTTATTTCAATCACCATATCCATTTTTAGTGTTCTTATCACTATTAACACATTTGGTGATTCTCATAACGATGCCAGTTGAGAAGATGTTCAAAAAAGAGGGTGAATAACCCTCTTTTTTTATTTGCATATGTCAAAAACATTATTTACATTTGTATTATAATTAAAAATAATAGTCATGGAAACATATTTCAACAACAGAGTATTGAACAAAGATTTAAAAGAAATCATCACTAACAATGAAAACTATGAATTTTCATTAGGTACCGTAGGTGGTAACTCAATTGAAGTTTATGATAAGCTTACTCAAGCACAAGGAAGTTATCTTTATGGTAAAAACATTAAACATAGAGATGAAGATTACACAAATTTATTAGATATAATCGAATTTAAATTGGTTAATTAAAAAATTATTATTACATTTATCCTATGAATATATTTGTTTTAGATACTGACCCAAGAACATGTGCTGTTTATCACAATGACAAGCACGTTGTTAAGATGATACTTGAAACTTTTACAAAGTTCTATATATTTATTATTAAAAAGATATGGAAACTTGTAAAATTTGTAATGAAGAGTTCAACTCATTAAAAGGGTTAACAACGCATGTTAATGCTAAACATTTTTTAAATGGTAGAGAATACTATGACAAATACCTAAAAAAAGAAGGTGAAGGTATATGTAGTGTTTGTGGTAATGAAACTACTTATAGAAATGCTGGTACTGGATATTTAAAAAGTTGTTCAGTAGAATGTCGAAATAATGATAAAACCATTAAACGTGATTACTGGAAAGGTAAAGCCCAAACAAAAGAACATATTTCAAAACGAATCTTAAACACCAACCAAGAAAATAAACAAAAAAATTGGGAGAATTCTAATATGTTAAAATATGGTGTAACAAATCCTAGTTTGTTAGATTTAGTTAAAGATAAAATTAGTGCAGCTAATAAAGGTAAAATTGTTGATAGGGATTCGGAATGGCAAACTAAAATCATTGATTCGAAAAGAAAAAATGGTACATTAAAACATTCTGAAGAAACTAAACTTAAAATAGGTAGTAGCCTTAATAAATATCATTCAACCAATTTAGATAGGGGAAAATATATTTCTAAATTAAATAATATTAGTCATTTCTGTGGTTGGTACAATGGATTGTATTTTAGAAGTTCATTAGAGTTAGCTTTTTTACATAGAAATAAAGAAGTGACATATAAAACTTGTGAGAATAACAAATATAAAATTATCTATGAGAAAGATGGTAAACAAAAAGTTTATTATCCAGATTACACTGATGGTGAATTTATATATGAGATTAAACCTAATAATTTATTAAAATATAAAGATAATGATTTAAAAATTTCTAAAGGTATTGAAATTTATGGTGATAAATTTAAAGTAATAACTGAAATTGCTGCACCTTATTTAGAAAAAAATGAAATTTTAAAATTAATTGAAAGTGGTATTGTTAGCGTTAACGAAAAATCATTAAAAATATTGGAAAAATATAAACATTAATTTGTTTAATTGAAATATTATACATACCTTTGTATTATAAATTAAAAATTAAATAAGATGATAAAACTATTAATTCCTATTATAATATGGGTTATATTGATAATAGGTGAAATTAAATGTGTATATAAAGCTTTTAGTTGTAACTGGGAACCAATAGGTAAAGCTGAAATATTATACACGGGTAGTGCTGTTACTGGTTTAGGTGTAATAGTAGGTTATATAAATATTAACGATAAATAGATTTAAAATGAATGTGCAAGATGAATTAATAAAAATACACCATAAATGGGGTACAAGTGAAATGGCAAATTATAAAATACAATTATTATTTGATAAAGCAATAAAAGATACAAAAGCAAATGAGTTATTGCAAATGTTAAATAAATGTGTAAATACATTAGAAGATGTTTATAATTGTGATGTAACAGAAGTAAAACAATTAATTGAAAGTATTAATGAGAGTAAAGAGAAAAATTAGTAGATAAATTTTACAAATCATTAAAAGAGAGTAAAGGTTATTACGATTTACCAAACGCACAATTATGTGCGTTAATAGCAGTAGATGAAATGATTGATTTATATAATACTATTCAGTTTTTAAATGAAGTAAAACAAAAAATAGAAAACTATGAAAATAATATTGAAAAAATATAAACGTAAAACATTTTATAAAAAAGATTTAGAGATGGCTTTTAATGCTGGAAGACAAAGAAATTTCGATACTGGTGTTCAGACTTTCAATTCATTTGAAACTTGGTATAAAAACAAAAATAATAAAAACAAAAAAAAATAAAAATGGAAAAAAATAAAATTAATGAAATTAACTGGGAAAATGTTGGTTTTTTGTATGAACAACAAGGTCTTCATAGAGAAAAATTATTATATTTTTTAAATAAGATTGATTTTAATGATGGATTGTTACAAATACAGTTTTTAGCTCCTTGTATTAGAAAAATAATTTTGGATATATGTGATGTTTTATATATTGTTGATAAGAATGAAATCACTGATAAAAACCAACAATTTTATTTATCTAATAATATAAAAGATGATATTTTTGATAAAATAAATGTTAAAGAAATTACAAAGTTATTAAATGAGTTTGTAACCATATATCTACCTATATCAAAAAAATTTTTAAATAATATTGATTTTGAAGCAGAATTATTAGATTTATTCTGCGACAATTATATCAGAAGTATTATAGTAAATACTAATTAATAAAATATATGAAAGCAAGTGAATTAAGGATTGGAAATTATGTTATGGTTGAAAATGAATTACTTCCTAATTATAAAAATCAACCACTTATTATAACAAGTATTCAACAAAGAAATGATAGAGATTTTCCAAACAGTAAATCTGTTATTTCTTGTGATGTAGATAAATATAATAGTGTTAGCCAATTTGATGAATTTATTAGACCAATACCACTAACAGAAGAATGGTTATTAAAGTTTGGATTTAAAAAATGTGAAAATGGTTGGAAAACATTATCTATTTGCAATGATTGGACTTATTTATCATGGGAAAGATTAGTAGGTATTGAATTATCTGTAAATAAGCATTCTTGCATGTTACCAAATATTAAATATGTTCACCAACTTCAAAACTTGTTTTTTGCTTTAACTGGTGAAGAATTAATAATTAAAAACTAAAAATTATGAAATTAAAAAATAAATTAAAATTAGCATTAGTGTTCATAATTATTATGGGTGCTTCGTTTATACCTGGAATGAATCCAGAATTATTTGGAGATTGGGAATGTAAAGGTGGTAAAATGTGTCGTCATATTGCTTGTGGATATGATACCCCACCGACAATACATTATGGTTTTAGACATATTATTTTTATAATAATGGGATTAACTTTTACAGTGATATCTATAAGTGAAATTATGAAGGATGAAGATAATCCAAAATAAAAGTTAAAAATTTGTTTTTTTAATTTATTATAATTACTTTTGTATTATAAAATTAAAAATTATGAATATATTTGTGTTAGATTTAGACCCTAAGAAATGTGCTCAGTATCACGTAGACAAACATAGTACAAAAATGTGTGTGGAATACGCACAATTATTATGTGGCGTTCATCATATGGTAGAATCAACATATGATATACCTTATAAGTTATCACACAAAAATCACCCATGCGCTATTTGGGCTCGTGAGTGTTATGAGAATTACATTTGGTTATGTGATTTAGGTTTAGAGTTGTGCGCTGAATACACACATCGTTATGATAAACGACACAAATCTCAAGATGTTATTGAATGGTGTTTAATACATAAACCTAACATACCAGAGAAAGGTGATATTACTCCATTTGCTTTGGCTATGCCTATCGAATGTAAAGTAGGCGATGCAGTTGCATCATATAGAGAATATTACAGACAAGAAAAGAAAGGCTTTGCCAACTGGAAAAATAGAGAAACTCCAGGTTGGTTTTAAATTAAAATAAAATATAATGGAAATAACAATTATTATAATGACTATTTTTATTTGGATAGTGGTGGGTTTATGGATAAATCATAAACGTGAGTGGTATAGAGGTTATAATTTTGGAGGTTTTGAGGATGAACGAAGACTTCATTGTGTAATGAATGTAATTTTATCACCAATATCATTAATTATTGCTTTTTTAAAAGAATTTTTAATAAATCCTTGGAATAACGATTAATTATTCTTACATTTGTATTATAAAATTAAAAGATATGAAAAAAGTTTTATTATTGGTAAGTTTAATTACACTTGTAAGTTGTAATGAACCTAATGTTACTAAAACATCTACTGGTATTATTATAAATACAAATGGTAGCGATGTAGAAGAAATAACAATTGATGGTTGTCAATATATTGGGTATTTTCATGGTTCTAATTGTGATTGGGGAACACATAAAGGAACTTGTAACAATCCAATCCATCAAAAAAGTAAAGTAACTGTTGTAGATACAGTTGAGTATAAATTAATCAGAGAGTAATTATGGAAATCAATAATATGCTTATTTTATACGCTGTAAGAAACAGTAAAGGACAATATTTTCGTGCAAAAGGTTACGGAGGTGGTGGAGCAACTTGGGTTGATGATATCAACAAAGCTAAAATCTATGGAAAAACTGGTGGTGCTAGAGGTACAATCACTTGGTTTGCAAATGCTTTTCCAGACTATCCAATACCAGATTTAATTAAGTTAACTGTGACTGGTATTGAAGTAATTGACGAAACAGCACGTGTTGAAAAAGCTAAACAAAAGAAGTTAGAAGAAAAAGCTAGACGTGAAAAACAAAGAGCTGAATATGCTATAAAAGAAGCTGAACGTAAACTAGCTGAAGCACAAGCAAAATTAAATAAATTAAAAAATAAATAATTATGAAAGTATTATTGTTAATATTGGTTTTAGGTGGTTTAGTATCATGTATGGACCAAACTAGAAAAGAAAATGTTTATGTTTGCAATTGTGAACAACAAAAAGCTGCATCAAAGTTTGTAAGTGATAACATGAAAGCAGCTAATAACATGTCTGATGAAGAAATGGAAGATGTTATATCTCAATTGGAAAGAACTGGTGTTAAATTAAATTGCCCTAAAAAACGACTTAAAGTTGTAAGAAACGGTGAAGGATATATTAAAGATGTGTTGGGTCTGAAACCAGGTGAAACATCCTACGAAGAATATTAAGTTATGAGTACTTGGTTAATAGTTTTGTTAGTGATTATTGGAATAATAGTTTTGTTATTCATACTATCACGTAGTTTTAGAGGTGCTATTATGGATTCTATGGGAGACATAATTGAAGCAATGATTGATGTGTTTGATTAAAATTAAAATAAGATGAAAAAAGTATTATTTATTATGGTATGTGCCATGGGTATGGTAGCATGTGGACCAAAACAACCAATTGAAGGGTCAAGTAAGAGTGGACAGATTGGTGATTATAACGTTATTACTATTGATGGTTGTGAATACCTAGAATATCGTGCTGGTGCTGGTGAAAGTAGAGTTTACTAGTTAACACACAAAGGAAATTGTAAGAATCATGGACATTTTTAAAGAAATATTTGCAAATGTGAAAAATAGTTTATACATTTGTAGAAGAATAAGGGGGTAACTAGTGTAAAAAAAGTTATGATAGTTAGGTGGTGCAATTGGAAAACACATGGAGCTGTGAATGTATATGTCATTAACGCATTCCGACAACGAAAAACTCGAAATGACATGTAGAGTTGAGGGTTCGAATCCCTTCCTAACTACATTGGGTTCCGCTTAACCTCTCCCAGATATTTAGATGCTGGTGACGGAGCGGTTCTCCCCTATAAGTTCGAACTAGCTAGGGACATCGGATAACCTAATAAGAATCCGATTTATTGTTAGGTGGCGGAATTGGAAAGACGCAACGGTGGTGTAAGCTACGTGATAGAATGGAGGAAATGTGATAAACGAGTATCCCATCTATCTTACTGGTTCGAATCCAGTCCTAACAACAATCACAGCGTGATTAATTGCCTCACCTTGACAAGAACGAAAACTTAGAGGCTTAAAAGTAGGTGACAATCTGGAGAGACAGATACATAGTCAAGTGGCGGAAAGGGAGACGCTAAATTAAAGTCGATGAGAATGGAATGGGTAGGAGGTTACGATATACAAGTTGGATAAACAAGCAGACACGTAGCACATTCCAATAAGGTTAATGAAAATATTAAGACGTGTCCTCGTTAAGAGTGCCAACTAACATTAACTATAGTTCATAGAGGTTCGAGTCCTCTCTTGGCTACTAAAAAATAAATTTATGAAATGGAGTGAACGAGAAAAAATATTAAATAATTTACCAACACCTACTGATGAATCATTGATTGGAGAGTATAAAAAAAATTATGGTAATATGTCTCATTTTAATATTCAATATTATCAAGGTATTGTTGATATTGAAGGTAATCTTTTGAAGGTTGGTGATACTGTTTATTATGTATTTGGTAAAGGGTTGGAAACTGGAATAATTGAAGAAATTTTACCATATAAAATTGGTTTCCTTCAAGATAGAATTAAAATTAAAGGAAAAAAGAGATATTTTTATTCTACTGTTATGGTAAAGAAAAATTAAAATTATGAAAAATAGACTTGTAAGATTCTTTTTTGGTTATGAAAACCCAATTAACTTTTATGAACAATCACCATTTTTAAGTTGGGTTATTATAATATGTCTTATACTTTATAGTATATGGGGTAGTATTGTTGTATTATAATAAAAAAAAATATGTTGGAGTTGTTTTATTTGTGTTGTATTGGTGTGTTTTTGTTATTAGGTGCTTGGTATGCACCAAAGATGACGTTAGCAATTTTATTATTTGCTGGTGATATGGATTTTTTAGCGACAATAATTATGATTATGAGTCTATTTACTGAAATAAAAATAACTTTTGATAAAAAAGATTTGGATAAGTTAAAATAATTTCATAAATTTGTTTTATAAATTAAAAAAAGAAAAAAATGGAAGCAAAAACTTTTAAATTCGAAAAAGAAAAGAATAATAAATGGTACATTGTGTTACCAGAATGGCAAGGCGATAAAGAAGAATTAGAAATGGTCGCTGGTGCTGATAAGTTATTAGATATTTTATCTAATCAAACAAATAGCGTTGATGTTAAGTTTGGTGCAGAACCATTTGACGGTTGCAATACTTTAACTCACGAAAGTAATGGTAACTACTTTAATGATGCTGAACATGGGCCAAACAAAATTTGGTTATGTCATGTAACTAAGTTCGTTTTCGGGGATTACCCAGATAATATTTATTATTCAAAAAACTAAGATTATGAAGAAATATTTAATTAATGTTGCAATTTGGTATTTGTTACTATCTGCTGGTATGTTTATTGCTTTTATTTTATTTAATGTGAGTGGTTTTATACCAGTTAGAATTATATTATCATTAATTTTGGCTTATATTAGACCATTTGATAAATTCCCATGGAAAAATATAGGTTAATATCTGAAAACCCATCTGATTTATCTAAAATTAAATGGTATATCCAACGTAAAAAGTTTTGGGGTTGGAGAAAAATATATGTCATTGAAAATAATAATTACGAAGCATTAACATTTGGTTCTTTAGGTGAAGCTGAATTTTATATGTATAAAAATTATTTCAGAGATGGATGGGTTACACAACCTAGATTGAATGAATATTGGTTTGAACGTAACACTTATAGCGGTTATTGATTATGAAAGAAATTAACGTAAATGGTAGAACTTTTCAATATGAAGTTGAAATGTATCAAGGTGAGTTTGGTTACTTTTATGAAACATTGTTTTATGAAGGACTTGAAACACGCACTAGAAAAAAATACTTTTTATTTGGTGATAAAATTACGATAACAAAACCTAAATGGGTTTTTACTATACCTTTTGATATTGAATACGAAGGGTATACAAAAGCAGAAGTTAGAGCAAAAATTGAAAAACAAGTAGAATTGTTGGAAAGAAAAAAACAAATAGAACGTGGAGAAATTATTTAATATGGAGACTTTAGAAGAACGCTATACCAAAGAAATGGCAAAAGCAATTACTGTTTCGGTGGAAGACTTAACTGATAATGAGAAATCATTAATCAAAGCATCGTTTGATTTGTTTGAGGCGAAATTGGAAGAAATTAAAACGCTACAAGATGACGTTAAACGTTTGTCTATTAACTTAGCTAACATAAAAGCTATGCATGAAGATTCGTATAAACCTAGACGTAAAGATGATTACGATGATAACACATTTGATTCACATGATTTAGATTATAAATAATATGGAAAGCTTTAAAGAACAAACATTTTTTGAAAGAATGTCTAACGCTTTCAAAAAGAAATTAGTATTAAAAAAAGGTCAGCTAGGTGTTTATCACGATAAGTTAGCGTTTTACACTGAGAATGATGGGTCTGATGTCATAAAACATAATATTTATGTAAAGATAAAGATTGTTGAGGTTTATGACCAGTTGGTTGAAATTGAGGTGTTAGATTTTACAATATCTGATTCAGCTAGTCAAGACATAATTAACTTAGTAAAAAATAACATGCCTAAATATGTTAACCCTAGGATAGTTAGGTGGCAAACATTAGATTAATATGGTAGCGATAGGTATTATAGCCCTAATTGGGTTTAGTTTGGTAGCATGGTGGATTATTGATGGTGAACGTAAATTAAGAAAAGATGATTAATTGGGAAGAATACAATTTCAATGAAGAACATAATCTTCAGATTGTTGACGACAACGAAACTTTTACACTAAAAGTCAAAATGATTGAATATGAATGGTCACTACATAGAGAACCATATTTAGCAGATTTGAAAGTCATTGAAACTAACAATGAAGAAATCTATCCATTGGATAGCATTATGCGTCTTCCAATTAAAACGAAAGATGACGTTAACTTTTTGTTGTTCGCACCATGTGATATGGCTCCAGCTAGAGAGTTCAAAAGAAAAGGTAATATTACATTACTTAACTAGTGTTACACAAATAATAATAAATTATGAAAGTTTTTTTAATTATAGCGTTTTTATTTGCTATTAATATTTCTTTTGGTCAAGAAATTAAAGAAAAGATAATTGATACAGTAAAATTGTATGTCAAAATAACTAAAGTTGAACAAGGTAGAGATGCGACAATATACGGTATTGCAAAGTATAAAAATAAACAGCTAATAGTCTATAATGGTGGTTTTGATGGTTTATGGTCTACATACAGTATATGTGCTGGTTTAACAATTTATCGTGAAGTATATATAATAAAACAAACTTATAAAGGTAAGACTGAAGTTTTTGGTAGAGCTAGTTATACTGATTTTTTGGAAACTGCTGAATAATTATTAACATATGAAAGTTTTAATTATAACACTATTTGTTTTAACATCATGTTATCATTCTAAGGATTATTATCACTCTGATGAATATAAAATCAAGCAGCGTCAAAAAGAATCCTATAAAATGTATAAAAAGACACAAGAAGTTAGACAAAAGTGTTCACCTAAATTCAATAGACCTAAAAATAGACGAAGAAAACATTATTATAGTTAATAAGTTGTTTATATTGTTTTTATTTCGTATATTTGTTATATAAAAAAATAAACTATGGAATCATTTAACCAATTTATGAAAGACTTTGTGCTTATGCAACAAAAAGCAATGGGGTTTATGTATGAAAATACACCAACACCTATGTCAATAACCAAAGATTATGACAAATTTATAAAGAATAGCATAGAGTTTCACGTTGCAGCACAAGACTATCACAAATCAATAGTTAAAATGTTGGACGCTATGAAGAACATAGCTGATATATACAAAGTTAAACCTTAAAAACTATTATTATGTTAGAAATATTATTAATGGATGCTGAACTGACTAGCAGAATCGCTAGACTAATCCTACATGCAGAAGCAAACCCATTTGACTTTCAAGCGATGAAGTATGCTCATGATAATAAATTACCAATAATACCACAAGGTTGTGATGATTTTGAAATAGAGCTACCTAATGATATTAGAGTTGTCTATACTGTAGAAGAACACCCAAAAGGTGTATGTAAACACATCTCTATATCACAAAATAATGACACGCCAAGTAACAGTGATTTATTAACAGTCTTAAATCATTTTGGTTTTACGACAAATCTAAATGATAAAAACTATTACGCATATATAGAAAAATGCAAAGTAAACGGTGAGAACTGTAAAGCAGTTAACGTAATACAACCACTATATTAATATGAACAACATACTACAAGAAATATATGCGTTAAATGTTGAAAAATGTATTAACGACACATACTTTGATTATAATGAAGTTGGTTGTGAAGCATATGGTGAGACTGGTTACAACTCATTTAATAATATTATAGACGCATATAAAGATTATTTCAATGAGAATACAATCTTCTATGATTTAGGTTCTGGTTGTGGTAAATTAGTATTTCATGTTGGTATAATGTGTAACGCTAAAAAATCATGTGGTATCGAATATAGTCAAAAACGCTATCAAAATTCAATTGATACTTTGAATAAGTATAATATAAATAATGTAAGCTTCATCAATGATAATTTCTTAAATGTTGATTTTTCAGATGCTACCGTTATCTATTTGGACAATACATTATTTCCACTAAAGATTAACAAACAAATATATGAGAAAATACCACATGGGTGCATAGTATTTTCTAGACAAATGTTTAAAGAGTCAAAGTTAAATGGTGAATTGATTAAAAACCAAATAGACGCTGCGACTAATTATGGGACAAATAGTCTATATATTATGGTTAAAAAAGGTTTAAAACCTAAACCTTGTAAGTTTGACCACAATGGTGAATGTCTTATTTGTGATTGTTGGTCAAGTGATTGCGCTTATGTTCGTATGATTAACAAAGATTACAAATACGAAACAAAGGAAGAATTACAAGAAATGTTTAAAGATTTATTAGATGAGGAGAGTTTATGAATATTTTAGTACGTATAAAACTGAAGACAGTGTAGAAAAACATGATAGACTAACAGAAATAGATTTAGAATTTATTGATAGTTTAGAACTAATTGATTTACACTATGATGGTGAAAAGTATACTTGGAAAGATGAAAAAGATAACACTGAGTTAACTATCATTGTATGCACTGAAGATGAGATAAATAAAATAAAAGAAATTGATTTTAGATTACACTATGACGTTGAAGGTTATTCAAAAGTAACTGACGTTACTAATGATGTGTTGATGGGTGTTTATGATTGTGATAGATATGGTTTTGCTAGGGAAATTGTTATGGCTATGCTATATGATTGGAGAAGAACATATTTGGAAGATGATGACTTATTGGATAAAATTAATAAGTATGGTGCTGATTCATTAACACAACAAGAAAAGGACTTTTTAGAAACTGGTGTTCTAAATAATCCTTTTCATTATGAAAGTGTTGATGATGTTGAATAGTTAAATATCGAATGGTTGATTTGCAAACGTTAATTCAACGCCATTAATACCATTTTTTAAATTAACATTTAATGATGATGAATTAAGCGAACCTATAATTTCTTTAGCTTGTTGTTCATCAATACCGTTAATCCTAATAGTATCATTTATTGGGTCGTTAATTGTTACTTTATCTCTAATTTCACTTGATTTTAACGCTTTGTAGATATTAGGCATTTTAAAATATAAGTTTGAGTTTCTATTAATCTTAATAGTTAAAACTTGACTACGTCTAGCCTCTTCTTCTCTACGTCTAGCCTCTTCTTCTTCTCTTTGTCTAGCTTCTTCTTCAGCTCTACGTCTAGCTTCTTCAGCTCTACGTTCAGCTTCTTTTTCATCAGCTATTCGTTTTTCTTCTTTAGATTCTTGCGCTTTAAGCTCATCATAGATTCCAGATTCACTATAAGTTTTGAATTTAACGAAATTCTTTAATAATGGGTTTGACGCTATTTGTTCATCATAAGACCTATTATATAAATTTTCCCTCATTGTACCTTCTCTAGCGTCAATATCACGTGGGTTTCTTTCTGAATTTCTAACTAAATCTTCTATATAATCAGTTCTATTAGAAACAGCGTCACGTAATTTTGTTAAAATTTCTTTAGCTAATTCTCCTTCAAACTCTGTCGTATTCTCAATTGGTGGTATTTCTTGTTTTACTTTTTCAGTTAAAGTTCTTAAATTAAAGTTATTATCAAACATGCATAAAAAAGTAAAATATTTATCTGGACGTAAACTATTAACTAGTTCTCTAAAATCAGTACCAAATCGTTGGCTTTCATCATTATTCATTTTATAATCACCATAGATTATATAATCTCTAACTTTTTTATATAAGTCATTTAATTTTTTTGTCGTTATCACATATGTTTTAATTTCTCTTTCAGATAATTTACGATTATTTATGTATCTTTTTAGGTCTCTAAAAGCGTATTGTCTGTTTCTGTCATTTTCATCAGTTATAGGTGATGAATATACCATAATAAGACGCATACCTTCATTATGTTTTTGATTAACATATTCATTAATTGCTTCAACATTTGTCGCCATTATTTTAGCGGCTTGAGTACCATTTAAAGTAGGATACATTTCCATTCCTGGACTACTGATATTAAAACTAATTTCTAAAGCATAATCTTTATCACCCATATATTCAATACCAACATGACTTAATTTACTATTGTTTTCAAAACTATATTTTTCAAGTTTGAACATTTTTAACAAAACGTCTATAGTACCATGTTGCTGTGTAGTTACTTTATATTTAACACTTCTATAGCTATCATTTTCTGAATGGATTTCATAAGGTTCAGCGTCACCGATTTCAGTCATTAACATTCTTTCAAAAATGTAATCTTGCTCCAATCTTAAATTGGCTTCTTGTATTTTTTTCTTTTTATCAAACCTTCTCATTAATAAAATATTTTATTTATAAATATAACAAAATGTTGTATAAATGGAATATTATTAGTACTTTTGTTTAAACTAAATTTAATATTATGAATATTATTATGAAAGAGGGTTTTGAAGTTACCCCAGAAATTATTGACTTGGCTATGGGTTATGATGTGTATTCTATGTATATAGACAATTATGGCCAAATGAAGGAAGCTGAAGCTAAAAATAAAGCAATATTAGAAAAGCTAAAGCCAATGGGTGTTGAACGTATTATACAGTCTTAAAATGAAAAACGCAGAGATTGAAAGTAAATTATTTGAGTTGGTCAAAGGATGTATCAACAATGAAGATTTCATGGTTAACCAAAAAGAAACTGGTCGTAATAACTATGGTTATGGTGGTCCTTTTCAAATTTTAACTGGTGTTAGAATAAATACTACAAGTGTAAATACACGTTATGAAGAACATGGTAAATGTGACTATAAACAAGCATATTATATTTCTTTGGATTTTGAACATGAACCTAGCATATACATCAATTATGAAAGGATTAGTGAAGAAAGAACAGTTGAGGGTAAGTTAATCACAGTTGAAAGAGTAAAGTATAATTGGTTAATTGATAAAATTACAAATTTATTCATTGGTAAATCATATACTGAAATTGTTAAGAATGAAATAATAATTCGTAAACACAAATATGTTTTAACTTGTGGTGAATTTAAAATTGATTTGACTGATGAACAAGTTGAAGAATTGGTTGAATTGTACAACATCAACATTGTTGAGTTCAGAAAAAATAAACAAGCTAGTGAAATTGTTTCCAGAATGAAAAAATTCATCAAATAATTTGGTGGGTTGAAAAAGAATGTTTACATTTGTATTATAAATTTAAAACCTAAATCAAATGGATATCGTAAAAGGTAAATATTATAAATATAACCACGCAAATGGGTTTGTTCTTAAAGCATTGGCTGATAGTACTGGTGATAACTTTAGGGGCGTTGTTGTTTCAAAAGGTGGTTTTAATTATGAAGTTGGTCATGAAGACCGCTTATGGTCAGTTTCTAGATTTGTTGAAATAGACTTTAAAGAGGAAGAGATTGATGAGTCAGCTAAAAAAGGTAGATTATTGGGTTATGCTCTAAAAACCTATCCAATTGGCACTAAGTACTTTTATTATGGTACTATTTACACAGTAGATAAAGAAAGTTCACATATAAAAGGTGAAAATTATATACATTGGCAAGTTTATAATCATTATTCAAATACTTGGGCTACAATAATCAAAGAAGAAAAAGTTATGGAAACACAAAAATTATCTAGAGAAGGATTGAAAGAAATCCATTCAGTTGCATGTTCATCATGGAAAAATGTGTTAGAATCATATGGTTCTAGAAATCCACTAGAAAACTATGTTGAATTAACACAAATTGAAGTTGATAAAATGTTTGCTGCATGTACAGAAACACAATTACCAATTGTGTCTAAATATCTTAAACAAGATGATGGTAGTATTGATTTGAATCGATGTAACAAGGATTCGGAAGGTTTTACTATTCAAGGTGATGATTTTTTGAAAATAAGAAACTTTGGTGAATATAAATACAAATCATTCTATTTGGATAGTATGTATAATTGGGAAATTAAAAATGATAGTAGTGGTATTTTATGTTTAATACCAACTAAAAAGAAAAAATAATATGAAATTAATTTATTTATTAGCATCAACATTGTTATTTGCATGTTGTGCTGGAAGACAAGACACACCCATAGAGGTTCAATCAGCAACTTATGAAGTTATTGATTATAACCCACCAAAACATGTCGCTGTTGACTTGAAACGTTTATCTGATGGTAGAACATTCCATGTTAGCTTTGGTAAACATTGCAGCAACTACAGCGACTATTTGTATGTTGGTAGACAAGTTAAACTTAACCGCTATGTCTATACCGATGGTGAACGTGATGTAATTGAATTTAACGATGAAGAGTTAAGAGATTGTTTTTGTGATTAATAAAAGAAAATGGAGAATAAATTATTTTATAGAGTGTGTCACAAAGATACACTACAAGGTTTGTGGTACGACTACAAAGGAAAATTCACTGGGTTAATCCATAATGAATTGGATTTTTGTATGCACAACAAGTTAGAAATGGATTTTGATGATGAAATCGTTGGTTGGTTATCAGCAGTTAACTCGTTGGAAGCGTTACACCAATGGTTTTCAGTGACTGATATCATAGAATTGCAGAAACATGGTTGGTTTGTTCATACATTTGAAGCTGAACACGTTAAGTTCTATGATAGATTCCAACATACTATCATAAAACAAGAAACTAGCACACCAAAAAGTATTATAACTTTTGAACCTTATTTCAAATGATAGAGTTTAAAACATATAGCGGTAATGAAAACTTATTTGAAGATGGGTTTTGTGTTATGAACAATAAAGATGTATTATTGAAAGTGGTCATTGATAGGTTATCTACTGATTTGGAAGAAATAGCGTTAACGTCAAAACATAGTGATGTTTTTAGAACAAAATTAGGTGACATCAAACAAATTCAAAACTTGAATTTTGGTTCTATGAATATTATGTTAGCTAAATTGATTGGCGCTGAAGAATATGAGGTTTTGAATAACCAATATTTCTGCAAACCACCAAACTACAAAATGACATCTGCTCATCAAGATAACGCTTACTTTGATAGCAATGAAGACATATTCACATTCTGGATTCCGTTACAAGACGTTGATGTGTTAAACTCATGTATGTTCTATGTACCACAAAGTCATTTGAATGGGTTGGTTGAACATAAAGCGATTGGAACAAATGTAAGAACAAGAACTGGTAAAACTGGTTATTCATTATACTCTGACGTTTATAAAAACTCTGAGTTTGTCAAAGTACCAATGAAGAAAGGACAAATATTGATACACGATAAAAATACGATGCATTTCTCATCACCTAATTTAAGTGATGATTATAGAATTGCTGTGACGTGTATAATGAAAGTAACTAAATGGAAATAATATTTGGATAATTGAATTATGGTTAAACAAGTATGTACTTTCTATAAAGATAATTATAACCTTAAATCTTACAAGGAATATCTAAATGGTAAACTAATTGTTCACTCAGAATACGATTTGAACAATAATAAAATCTATTTTGAAAGCAATTATGGTGATGAACCTAGATTTTGGTATAAAAGGAAATTTAGTGCAAATACTAAAAATGAACTTGGTGAAATCATTATGTATGAGGATTCAGAAGGTAAATTTAAACATATTAGATATGAAGGTAAAAAAAGAATTATAATTTCTAATTCTTTTGTTCATCTAACCAGATATGATTCAAGAATAATAGAATTAGAAATTATTGAAATTAACGTTGCTTACTGTAATAGAACAATCTTTAAATTAAAGGCTAGTAAAGATGTTAATAGCAATTACTACTATGCTGATAGTTATGAAGAAAATTCTAATTATTTTACTTTAAACTACGCTAGAGCTTATTTCGAAGAAATTTATTATCATGACGCATCATTAGATAGTAGAAAAATAATACATGTCGATGAAGCTTATAGAATAACTGAATATAAAGACTTGCTGAATGAATTTAATATCATCATGCATTCAAAGTATTATAGACCAGATTCAAGAGGATTTAGAAAATTTATTCCAAAATATTTGGTAGATTAAAAAAAGTTTTATACATTTGTATTGTAATCAAAATTAATTGTTATGAAATGGAGAACAGCAGATGGTAGAGATATTGAGTTGAATGAAATAACTCACCAACACGCATCAAATATTATTTGGTTTTATGATATCTTTTTAAAGACAGACCATAAACTTATTAGACAACTAATAAACGATAAGTTTAATGGTGTAGTGTTGGATTTTAAACCATTACCAATACCAAATGAGATACGTGATTTATACAAAATGGGTATGATTACATCTAATGGTGGTATCGTCAAACGATTTGGTAAATCTACATATGGTTTTATTGGTAGTGTAACACACATACCTAATTGGAAAGAACTAATCAAATAAAATAGTATGGAAGAAAACTCTGATGATAGTAATGTAGATATGCCTTGTCCATATTGTGGAGAAAAGGAGAATATACATACAAACTATGATTGGTCAACAGAACCAATCACTATTGAAGAATTTTTATGTAACGAGTGTGGTAAGTATTTTCCACCAAAAAAATAAATTTATAGAATATGGCAATAGATTTTAAAAAACAGTTAGCGCTCTCACAAGCTTTAGATATAAAACCTTTAACATCTGAAGAAGAAATTTATATAAAAGAAGTTGAAGATTTTATTGATGATAAGATTATCAAAGAAATAAATAGTGATAAAACAGAAGTTTGGATTGATAAAGCATATGTGTCTTTTGTTTATAACAATGTAAATAAAAAGAGACAATATAGACCAATGACAAACGCTAGAAGAAATCTCTTACAAGAAACTCTGTTAAATAAATACAAAGAGAAAAATTGGGAGATAAAATGGCGTATTGATGATGAGTTGGATGGCGCAAATTATTTAATTTTAAAAGGTATAAAATAAAATGGGAGAAAAAGAAGTAAAAGAATTAAACAGAGAACGTTTAAAAGAAATTGGTGAATCACCAGCATATCCAGTTGTAACTAATGGGATTGTTTATCATGGGATGACGTTGAGAGAACACATTGCAACACAATGTTTAACAGCGTTAATTACAGCAAGACCTAACGCAATTGATACTGAAATTCTTAGTGATGCTGCAATACAATATGCTGATAAGTTAATTGAAAAGTTGCACACAAATTTGGATAAATAAAATATTATTCATACATTTGTATTATACAATTAAAAATTATTAAAGAAAGGAAATAGTATGAAACATAAACATATATTTAAATCAGTATCAATTGGTGCTGGAGTATTGCTAATAGGATTAGTACTTTCATTTGTAGTAATAGCATTTTTTAAAATATTAATTAAAATATAATAAGATGAGAAACGTATTCCTATTACCAACAGACCAACCAAGTAGGTTATATTATCATAGTGATAATATATTGAGATTTATTTCTGACAATATTTTATTTACAACAAGTCAACACATCTACATCACATCTTCAGAAAAGATTAAAGAAAGTGATTGGGTTTTATATAATAACAAAATTGTTAGACAAGTAGATAAAACATTTAACAAACCTAGATTTGATTGGAATGTATTGAACTCTAAAAAAATAATCTTAACAACTGACCCAACTCTAATTGCAGATGGTGTTCAAGCTATAGATGATAACTTCTTGGAGTGGTTTGTTAAAAATCCTACTTGTGAGTTTGTTGAAGTTAAAAAACAAGAAGTTATTTTAGGAAATTATGACGCAAAAGGTTTAAAAAAAATTTATGATGATAGTTACAAAATCATCATACCACAAGAAGAACCTAAACAAGAAACATTAGAAGAAGCTGCTAAAGATTCTAAAAATTACACTAAGGAATCAAACGGATTCCCTAAAATGCAATCATTTATTGATGGTGCTAATTACATGGCTGAAAGAATGTATAGTGAGGAAGATATGCGTAAATCATTTTTTCAAGGTTGGGTCACAAGAGAAAGATTTGATGACCAAATTCCAGATATAATTTATCCTAAAGGCTTAGATTATGAAGAGAAACAAGAATATGCTTTTAATTTATGGTTTGAACAATTTAAAAAGAAATAACTATGGAGTATAGTGAACGATTTTCAGAAGAAGATTTTAAAAAGTTCAAAGAACAATTAATTTTCTTTGCAGAAGAACATTTTCATTCTTGTAATGAATTTGTTAATAAAGTTGATGCTGCATCTAACCCAGATGCGTTGGTTGATTTATTTGAAAGATATGCTGATGATATTCACGATAAATTAGGTGGAACTGACTATCAAGAAGAAATTGAAGACCTTAAAAATGATATTAATCATTTGGAAAATCAAATTGAAGAATTGGAAGTGTTGTTAGAATCTAATTTAGTTGTTGAAACTTTGCATGATGAATTGAAATTATCAAGCTATGTTCAATACCAAGATAAATATACTCCATGGGAATTGGAAGAATTATTGAAAAATGGTAAACTTTAATTTGGATATGTGAATTTTTATTCATACATTTGTAATATGGAAATTAAAATATAGGAATTATGACTTACGCAGAAATTAAAAGTGATGTATTACTTAAAAAAGTTTTTTCACAAGCATGTATTAAATCTGATAAACTCTTCCTAGAAGAGTTTAAAAAAGAAATTGATACATTACTAGAAAACAAGTTTCTAAGTGATAAAGTTAGAAAAGAAATTGAAATTGAAAAAGAATACATAATTCGTAGAACTGAACGTCATATTGGGTTTTGTGAAGAAATAGTAAATAGAACACGTAATAAATAAAAGAATATGAGTGAAAATAAATTATTAGCAATTGTAATTATAGGTTGCTTAACTTTAGGTGCTATTGGCGTTACTGCTTCTGCTCTAACTGAAAAGTCAGAACATGAAAAACGCATGGAAAAGATTGAAGAATTGGATGCTGCTTTAGAAGTTAGCCGCAAAGCTAAAATGTATGAAGATATTGTTAAATTTGAACGTGATTTAGACTCACTGAAAATTGAAATTGAAAATAGATAAAACTATGATTACATTAACAATTTTGTGTATGATATACACATTCTTCGGATTTAGAAGATTTAAAAAACTTTATGGTAATTATGATATCTTTCATAAACCACCAAGCGGTTGGACGTTTGCTTTGGTTCTAACAACCGCTTGGTCAATAAGTACTACTATTATTTTTTGTGTATTTTACTTGCCATGACACCAGAAGAATATAAACAACTTGAACACCTATTGAATAAACTAAATAACGAAATAGGTGCTACAAATAGAATAGTGATAATACCTAACTATGTACATGACGGATATTGTATGGGTGTTTATAATAGCAGAGGTCATCTAACCGATGAATACGTTTGTGCGACAATCGAATCATGCGTGAGAAAACATAACTCACAAATGATTATGAAATAATTTGGATAATTAAAATATTATCCTTACATTTGTATTATAAAATTAAGAGAAATGAAAGATTATTTATTTGGAGGTTTAGTAACCATTGCAATTTTAGGGTTGTTAAGTTATACAACAACTGATAACGAAGGAACAAGTGCAAATAGAAGAAAGGTTTTCAATATACCACTTAAACAACAAAGAGTAGTGACAACAAGTGATATTGATTATGTTAACAAATTAGTTAAAAAAGGTTATGTCGTTGAATTTGTAACAGAAAATTCATATAGAAATGCCAAAACAACTTATACATTAATTAAATATTAAAAACTATGAAAAGAAAATACTTTTTAAAATATCAGTTGGGTACTGTTCAAACAGTAGAAATAGTAGCTGATAAAGTACATATACAAGATGGTTGTTATATCTTTCTTAAAGATGGTGGTAGTCAATGGATACCAATAGCTTATTACCCAATAATGCAAACTATAATCTATAAAGTTGAAGAAGTAAAACAATAAAATAGTATATCATGATGTTAAATTTAAATAAAATAAAACATAGAATCACATCAATAGCGAGTGAACTTAGAGAAGATGCTGCTTATGCTGGTGAACGTGATGATAGAGGTGCTGCAAGATTAGAATGGGAGTTATCAATGTTTGTCGCTGGATTTAAAGCGTGTCAAGATGCTGTTATCTTTGAAATAAATCATGTCGTTGACGCAGAAACTGAAATCGAAGTTCCCAAACAATGGGAAAAGTATTTTGAAAAGGAACAAAAAGAATACCAAGAGTATTTGAGACTTAAAGCTAAATTTGAAAAAGATTCTAGTGATGTAAGAACTATGTCTAAATTAATTGAATCTAATAAAAAATTTGATGAACAAAACTCATCAAAAAAAGACAATAGAGATTCATATGAAGGTGGGTTTGATTCGAACACTTGGTTATCAACAAATTCATAAAAAAGATATGACTAGTAAAAAAGTTTGGGTAGGTGTATTGAACGATGATGAAACAAAGTATATTCCTAGTGAATATTATTTTGACGACATTTATAAAGGTGAAGATGCTTTGCCTTATTTCAACACATATGATGAATGTTTGCAATGGTGCGTTAACAAATATTCTGGAATAGATATTAGTGAAGCAACTCTACACATTAGCATGAATAGAAAAGAAGCACAACATCTATTGAGAGCTCTTATGTATCCAGACCCAAAAGGAAAGGACTTAGATATGCAATTGGAAATAGAAGAAATATTAGCTAACTTTTTAAAAGCAACAGAATAATATGTTAGAAATAATTTTAATATTAGTATTGAATTTCTTATTTGCCATCTGGCTTAAAAAAGAAAATTTATACCCTAGACATAAAGTCTATGGAGTTTTATCACTTATACCACCATTGGCTATATTGTATGGAATGATATTAACTTTTATAATGGTTGTTATGTTTATTATTGAAAGCGTTAAAGAAATATTGGAATGAAAATAACAGAACACAGATTTTTTGAACCATTCATATTAGCATTGGTTTTTATATTCCTATTTAGTATAACATATGCTTTGATATATGATGAAAGATATAACATAGATACAACTGTTGAAACTATCGATGGAAAGATATATAAAACAGCAGAAAGTTATTCATCCGATAATGGGTTAACTTTTATTGGTTATCCGTATGATATATCAATACCAACAAAAAATGTAAAAATAATTTATAAATGATTATGACACTTGAAGAACTAAAGAACATAGAAAAAGCAGCATACGAAATGCTTGAGTCTGGTTTGCATAAAGCTAGAACACAATACGTAAACGATAACGCTAGATTTAAAGTTGGTGATTATGTAAAAGGTATTACTGGCATCATCAAAGTAGAATCAATTAAATACGATATGTATATGGATAAAATATGTATACAATATTGTGGTTATAAGTATTGGTATAAAGATAAAGAAATCGTTAGAACCAAACAAAAAGGAATGTCTTGTCTTACTGATTATGATAATAATCTTATAAAACTAGAAATATTATAATTAAAAAATAAAAACTATGAGTGTTATAACAAGAAAGATTGAAGTATTTGTTTCTGAATCAGATACTGATACAAGAAAAGAGTATTATAGAACGTTAAGGAATTGGTCACATATTTCTAGAAATTACGCAAACGATATTATGAGTCTTTTGCAGTCAACTTACTTTATTGATAATATTAATAAAGACGCTGACCCAGATAATAAAAAAGCGTTATCTGATTATCTAGAAACATCAAAAAGAAATTTAGGTTATAAAGTATTTGCAAACAAATACAAAGATACTTTACCATCTTCTTATAGAACGTGCATCAACTCTTATGTATTCTCAAATTTTGGAAACTCTATCAAAGATATCCTTAAAGGTGAAACTTCAGTTATTTCATATAAAAAAGATTTTCCTTTATTGTTTATGTCAAAATCAATCAGAAATTTAGAAATGGATGATTTGGGAGCGTCATTTGAATTTTTCTCAATACCATTCAGAATGAATTTTGGTAGAGATAAATCAAACAATAGAGAAATTGTTAATAGAGTTATTTCTGGTGAGTATAAAATGTGTGATTCATCATTTAAATTTGATGGTACTAAATTGTTCTTCTTGATGGTTGTTAAAATACCACAAAAGAAAACACAACTAATCGATGAAAATGTATTGGGTGTTGATTTAGGTATTGCTTACCCAGCTTATGTTTCAGTTAACACAAATAAACATTTTAGACAAGCAATTGGTAACGTTGAAACCTTTTTACATACTAGATTATCTATACAAAAACATAGAAAGAATCTACAGAAAAACTTGAAATATACAAAAGGTGGTAAAGGTAGAACTAAAAAACTTTCTAAATTAGATGAATTAGGAACCAAAGAAAGAAACTTTGCGAAAACTATGAACCATACAATAGCAAAAGAAATAATTAACGCTGCTGTATCTAATAAATGTGCATACATAAACATTGAAGATTTAAAAGGGTTTGGTCGAAATGAAAAGAATAGTTTTATATTGAGAAACTGGTCATACTTTGAACTACAAACTATGATTAAATATAAAGCTGAACAATTCGGAATTAAAGTTAATGTCGTTAACCCTAGATACTCTTCACAAAGATGTTCAAAGTGTGGTCACATACATGAAGATAATAGAATAACGCAATCTAATTTTGAATGTGGTAATTGTGGTTTCTCTGAAAACGCTGATTACAACGCATCTAAAAATATTTCAACTGCTCACACAAAAGAATATCAAAAAGAAATTGAAAAACATATAAAAAATAAAGAAAAAAACTTGCAAGTGTCAGAATAAGTTCGTACATTTGTAGTATAAAAGAAAAAGTTCTTTGAAATTTTGACAGAAATGTCGGGCTGGTTGGACAGCCTTAAACTGAGGGAGTATAATTAAAATAATACGCAAGATAATAGGTGTTGTTTTATACTCCACTCGGTAAATACCCGACAATTGATATATACATGGTATATCCAACAATGAGATAGAGCATATAGAACTACTGTTAGTTGGTACTAATCATAATTTGAAAGGTATATCCAACTATTAGAATCAGATTTGTCTGCTGTATAGGGTGGGAGCCATCCTAATTTGAAAGGTATATCCAACAGTATGGTTATTTGCTTATTACGTAACCTGGTGCGAGCCATCCTAATTTGAAAGGTATATCCAACTACAGACTTCAAAAACCATGATGTATAAAGGGTGGGAGCCATCCTAATTTGAAAGGTATATCCAACAAGTTTCCAAAGTATTTTACCAACAACAGTGGTGGGAGCCATCCTAATTTGAAAGGTATATCCAACTGAGTCATCCTAATTTGAAAGGTATATCCAACAGATTTCTCTCATTATCATAAAAAAATGTGGGTAATGTAGAAATAATTTAAAAAACTATTGCATATTTATATAATAGTTCGTACATTTGTATTATAAATAAAAATAAATAACATGGAAAAAGTAAATGTAGCGCCTTCTTCAACTGAAGGACATTTCGTGGAAACGAAAAAAGAAAACGTAGTTATGTTGGATGAAGTAACTGAAGCGTTCTTAATTAAAGAAGATTCAAAATTGGTTACTAAAAACCATACTGACTTAGAATTAGAGGCAGAGTCATTAATCGTTTGCCAAACGGTTTATAACCCTTACTCTAAATTATACGAGAAGTCTAGAGACTAATCAGTGTAATTATAAAATATAAACAAAAGGTAGCCAAATAGGTTACCTTTTTTTGTTTATATGGATTTTAATTTGTACATTTGTAATATGAAAAATATAAAAGAGGACATCTTTATTAAAATGATTAATTTACGGAACAACACAAATAAATCATCTAATTCAGTTAAATCTACAATTTATTTTAATATCGCACTTATCCAAATAGATATTGAAAATAATATAGATAGATTAATAGATTCAGTTAGAAACGATATAGGGTATGGAAAATATTAACAGAAAAATAAATGCTAGTATAAAAGATACTAGTTTAAATGGGTTTAAACGAATAGATTTTCTCCCAACTAATACAACATTTGACGTTAAGTATTATGTAGTTGAAAATACTAAATTCCAATTAGAATTTATTGTTATTATTAGAAACACAATCCAATTTAATATTTATGATGGAGAATATAAGAAACAACTTATCTATTAAACTAAATGAAAAACTTTGGAATAAAGAAGATAAACTACTAAAAAGTAAATTAGAAAAACGTTTATTCTATAAATTAATGGATGCGTTACCATCAAAAGTGTTTGACAATACTAATGAATGTGATAAAGTTAAACATTTTTTAAATAAATGTTTGTATAATTAAAATATTATTTATACATTTGTATTATAGATTTAAAAATTAAACTAAATGAGTGAAAAAATTATAGTATTTGAAACCTTTAGAAAAATTGGTTCATACGAAATATCAAATATGACAGCAGAATATCCAACATGCTTCAATGGTAACGTGAATTTTAGAAAATACAAAGTAACTATTGAACCAATTGAAGAACCAAATGAAGTTCTTGCTGAAAGAATACAGAAAATGTGGGACGAATGTAATAACCATCACCATGTTGAACCACTCAGAAAAGCTGCTGCTTCAATAGGGTATGAACTAAAAAATAGATACGGAACAAATAAATAAAAAAACTTTAAAAAAAGTTTGGATAATTAAAAAATAAGTTATACATTTGTATTATAAATTTAAAACCTAAAAATAATGTTAGAAAAATTAACGCCAGAGCAAGAAGCTCTAATGTATGAAGTAAGAGATAAATGGAACGACCAATTATTTAAACTTCCAGAATTGAATCTTGAACAACTTACTGTTGGTGTAAAATGGTTATACAAGTATTGCGGCTTTGAAGAACCACAAATCATCGTTTGTGAATCAATCCATGAAGCACAAATCACCGTTAACCAAATGAAACATGGTGACAACTGGAGAGAGAATTTCTCTGTTGAACCGTTATGTTCTTATGGCGACATTAACGACTACGGTTGGGTTGCTTTCTACGATTTCTTCACTCAAATTGATGTAATCAATAACGAAGACTTCAACGCTTTCAAAGCACTTGTATCAGCTGGTTATTTCTCAATGATTCAAATGGATACTCATTGTTTCGTTATCAAAAATCCAGTTCATATTCATAGAAATGAACAAAACCAAATGAACTCTGTTGATGATTACGCAATCAAGTTCTCTGATGGTACTGGTATGTACTACGTTAACGGTTTATTCATTACTGATGAACTATTTGATAAATTACAAAACGAAACTTATACGTTTGAAGATTTCTCAAAAGAAACTAACGAGGAAATTAAATCAGCGTGCATTAGCTACATGCAGCAAAAACATGGTGATTCATACTTGTTCGACTTCTTGTCAGCTAACATGAAAGAAATCGATTCTTATGTTGATAAGAAAGATGAAAAATATCTAGTAGGTACAACTCAAAGTATGACGGTTGGTGTCTATACTCTATTCAAAGGTAAAGTAAATGACGTTCAAATAGCTTACGTAAGATGCTATTGTCCATCAACTGATAGAATGTTCTTCCTAGGTGTTGACCCTAAGTTTAAAACAGCTAAAAATGCAATTGCATCGTTGTATACTGTGCCTAAGAAGTTGGTAAACGAAATCAAATCTATCAACAGACAAGGTGAACGTTTCTCAACAACATTTACTGATGCTGGAAAAGCATTGTTGAAAACTCTTACAAAAGAAGATTTTGAAGATATGACAACAATTACTGGTGATAAGTATTTCTCACTTATGAAATACGAATACTAAAATAGTTTTAGATTTATTAACAAGAAACTTAGGGCTATTGCAGTCCTAAGTTTTTTAATATAAAATAAATGGAAAATATTTGGTATAACATGATAAGCGTTGAGAATAAAGTCAATATGATTAAAAAAGAACGCATCTCAACAGAACTAGATTATTATGTTATAACATCTTATTTTAACCTTGATATAAATACTAGAAGAAATGTTTGGGCTATAGTTTTAAATAACATACCTAAAATAAACTATAACAAATGAAAAATGTTCATATAATAATTGGTGAAAAATCTAGCGAACTTTCTAGAATAAAACTTAAAATAAATAATGAGGTTGAAACTAAATTAATGCTACCTTTTAATAGTTTAACTAGAGCGATAACACGTAACATATATAGACAAATATATTCTAATCTTCTTAACCAAAATTATGACAAACATTAAATTAGTTGTAGGATTTAAATTAAGCAAACTTGACGTTAAATCAAATAAAATTATTTATACACCTATAGGGTTTGAACCATTTATGGTTATTCAAGGTGATATTGTAAACAGACTACAAGGATTTGAAACATATAAATTTAGATTAGTACATAGGTTAATTAATATTAATTTAGATAATGAAAAACATACATTTTGACATATACCTTAAATTAACTGATTACAAAGATAATTTTTCACCATGTATTAAAAAAATGGTAGCATGGGGGATTAGAAGTGATGCTGATGAAATAATATATAATGAAGTTATTGATGTATGGTCAATGAAGATAAGAGTTGAGAGAAACCTTAAAAGAAAAGTATGGTAAGTGTAGAAGATAAAATTTATGACAAGATTGGTGAACTTGATTCAATGTGTCAAAAAATTTTGATGAAAAGTAAGATTGAATCATATAATGTAGTTGATGAAGTAATGAACCCATTATGGGATGATATATTCACAGAAATACATAACAATATTCAAACAAATTTACATAATGCAGAATATTAAAGAAAATATAAATAAAGAGTTAAAATCAATACAAAGTAGTTTTAATGTTTATGGTCATAAAGAGGTTAGACATATTATGTTTAATAAAATTTTTCGTTATGTAGCTGGATTAACAGCAGAAGTTCAAATGTTTAGATTTAAAGATGGAAAATATAGATGGTAAAATAGGAAAAAGAATTGGCGATACAATTCTAGCAAATAGTAATTACGGTGAATTATCTTATCATAATGCATATGATATAGTTGATGACGCTGTTGACGTTGGTTATTTAAAAGTAATTATTAGAGATTTAATCGCTTGGAGAATTAGATGGGACGTTCAACATAAGATAGAAATAATATGAAAAATATTCGTGATGGTATTGAATTTAAACTACATTTAACACATGATTTGTTATATAATAACATGAAACAGATAATTAGTCGTGTTGCTCATACATCTTTTCAAAATGAATTTGAATCTTGTTGGGAACCATACAATATAAATCAAAATATTTTTATCAGTATGTACAAAATAAATTATATAATATGAAAAATATACGAAATGAAATAAGTAATAAACCAGCAACATTGTATATAGATTTAGATAATAAAACCCAAGAAATACGTATTAAACTAGATACACATATTGGTTATATATTTGGGCTAAATTGGGTTGGGTTTACTATAATAGAACGTTTAAATCTTGATATAATTTATATAAATTATGGAAAATATAACATATAGTATAGAACAAGTTATTATTAATATGTGGGATAACGTTGAAGCAAAAACCAGAAAAGAAACAACACCTAACATATACCATACGTGTGATTCATTGTTTGATGTAATTTGGGATAATGATGTTAAAAATATTATTGATGAAGATATAAGACATAAAGTTGACGAATGGAGAATATAAATAAAAATATTAGTAATAAAATTACCGTTACACGAGATAAGATAACTTCTGTTACAATTAATAAAATAAACACAATTTCTTTTTTCGTAATCAGAAATTCAATTCACAATATTTTTCGAATTAGCTTGGGTGTTTACCTTAAAAAATAATGATTATCTATGGAAAATATAATGTATGTAGTAGTTGATAAAATTGTGCGTGACGTTAATAAACAAGAATTTTTCAAAATTAATCGTAAAGTAAGAGATAAATTATATTACTCGATAGTAAATGTTATGACTATACGATTCGGTTTTAATAAACTAAATGTAAATAATGGAAAATATAAAAAATAATATTTTAGGTGGAATAAATTGGACTTTTCCGTTATTAAAAGAAATAAAAACAAAAACCAATTTATGTGAAACAGCTAAAGTTACAGTTCAAGCTCCGTTAGATAGGTTCTTATCAACTAATATTCGTCTTAACATATATTTTGATTTATTTGATTATTACGAATATTATTAATACATTTGTATATGAGAAATATTAGAGATGATATAGATTTTGAAATGTTTAGCAAAACATTCGATGTTATGAGTAAACATATTAACACCAAAATAAAATTATCATTTAAAAGCGAAATAGTTAATATCATGTGGGTATCTGATGTTGAAATGAATGTGGGTGGAACAATAAAACTAAACTATTATAATGCAAAATATAAGAATAATCATATCAAGTAAATGCTATCAAAAATTCGCACCAGTACTTAATAACGTTGATGTTATGCTATATAAAAAAGTTAAAATAAAAGTACTTAACGAAATTCAAAATACTGAAATAAAAACTGTAATTATTGATAATATAGAATATGCAAAATATTAAAGAAAATATCATTAAAAAATTTAATGTTCGTTCATTCAATGAAAACATTTGGGTTAACAGTAAAGAAAGTTCTATTGTATTAAGAATTGAAGTTTGTGAAATAATAGAACTGAAGATAAATGATAACGTTATATCTAGTGTTGCTAATAATATAAAATTTAATTTACATGCAAAATATTAAATCAAGATTTGAAGATAATATTGAAACTATGGTTGATACTACAATGTACCATCAGTTAATAGAATCAATAGAGGTAACGCTTGAAAGAGAATTGGGTAGGAAACTATGGTATAATGATTTAGATACTTTTTATGTGGATAATCAAGTTAAAGGATTTTTAGAATATGCAAAATATAAAAATTAAAATAAGTGAACATATATCAATAGTTCCACCATTATATGATAACTTTAGAACTTATATCATTAATGAAAATGGAAAAAAATGTTGTGCTGATGTTTTAAATATTGTTAGCAGAGAAATTTATAATAGAAATGAATTGGGTTTTGGAATTGAGTTTAGTCGTAGTATTAAAGTAAACATACGTAAATGCAAAATATTAAAAGTGAATTAAGAGTTAATCTTATGTCTCAACTAGATGAAAACATCAATGGGAAATTTGATAATGATTTTATTGATAACGGAATAATGATAATTAACGTTCATATAAACGCAATAATCAGAGATTTGTTATGGGTAAATATAAGAGGTAATATAGATTATGCAAAATATAATAAATAAGTTTGACGAAAAAATTGAATCATTCATTTCAGATGTTTCATCAATAGTTGATACATCAACATCTGTCGAATTATATAGAGTTCTTTCAGATGTAACGTGGGATGATATGTTTATGGATATGGGAGATATACAATATGCAAAATATTAAAAATATAATAAACGTTAAAATTGTCAATGATATGAATAGCGTTAATTTTGACGTTCTAACAAAGTATTATAGTATTAGTAGCTACACTAAAATTCATAGACGAATGGATTCTAATAAATATAAAAATATGTTTAACAATATCAGAATAAACACACCTAATTTTAATTACGTATTATGAAAAATGTAAGAAGTAGAATGCGTGAAGTTAGTTCTAGCATTAAAATGAGAATGAGTGCTTGTACACCATTAGTTGATAACAAACTTCATAAGTACGTTGATATTGTGGTTTTTACTAATGTTAACGCAAATATTAAATGGGATATATTATGGTTAATTCAAAGTAATTTAGAACATGCAAAATATAAAATATATAATCCAAAGCAAAGTTATTAACGATATACGTTATAAAGTTGGAGACCTAATAAAATTAAATTCTGTTTGTGAATTTAATACGCACCATCACATTAAATTAAATATGGTTATCGATATTGATGTTGATATGAATGCGATTATATCGACTATTTACAATAATTTATAATAATTTAGAATATGCAAAATATATGGGATAAAGAGCAACTAACAAATAAAATACACTGTATAAATTATAATGTGTATGATGTTACTACCAATAAATTAAGTAAAAAAATTATTGATGAAGAATCATTAGATACTTTGTTTGATGTTGTGTGGGATACTACAACTAATGATGGTGAAATAGATGCGATTAGATGGGTCGTTAAAAGAAATATACAATATGCAAAATATAAAAGGTGAAATCTTTGATAAACTATTTTATCCAATGGATGATATTAAAATAGAAACCCAAGATAAGTCTCAAAGACGTATTAGAGGTTTTATTATGCGAATTATAAGAGCAGCAAGATTTAGAAATTCTAGTGACGTTAAATTTAATATAAAACACATAAATGCAAAATATAAAAAGTAAAATAACTAATACTTGTAACAGTTTAATAGAATCAACTGAAATTTATAATACCCATAAAATTCACGCTATCTTCATGCATGAACTTATAAGAGTATCCAATCTAACAATGGGTTTTAATGTAATTAAACAATTTACAATTCATCGTATTGTTTATTTCAAATAAAATTAGTAATTTTGTATGGGGTAATGTTAATAATGATGCTATATGGAAAACATAAAATATAAGGTTAATGAATATGTTATTTCTAATATTAGAAATAAGTCTGGTGTTATCGTTGGTGGTAATATTAAATCTAAAATTTTCAATACTTCTAGAATTATTATTAGAAATGATGTCGGAAATAATATTATTACAAATACTGTAATTGGTATATGGAATAATCTCTATAATTTAAATTATGAAGAATATAAAAAATAAAATAGATATGAAACTATACACATCAATCTTAACAACCATTGATGATAGTTTTACAATTAGAACAGATTTACATGGTTTTATAAGCCAAAAAATAAGAAATTATGTAGGTGGAGAAAATTGTTATATTATATGGGAACCAATAACAGAAGATATAAAATATGCAAAATATACGAATTAAACTAAAGTTTAAATGTTTTAAGTTTTATAAACAAATTTGGAATGCAGTTGATGATATGGTAATAATAGAATCTAACGTGTATAATAAAACACATGATACTAAATTCAATATTCAATTACCCATGATGAATATGAAAAACAATCTTGAAAATGATTTAAAATATGCAAAATATAAAATATAAAATAAACGCTAAATGTAATAGAAAACTATATCATACTATCACGCAAAACCCATATAATAATAACCTATTTTTTTTAAATAATATTAGAAGACCTATAGTTAGCGTTACAAAACCAAATATAATACAACTTATAAGATTAGATATGTATCACATAAATGAAAAGTATGCGAAATATTAAAAGAGAAATAGACAGTGTTTGTCATAAAAAACTATATTCACTCATTACCGATAATTCATTTAGTGACAATTATCATTTTAATGAAACAATAAGAAGACCATTGGTTATTATTATCACAAATGTCCTTTCACTAGTAAGGTCGGATATGCACCGACTTAATAAAATAATAAGGTATATATGGAAAATATAAAAAATGATATAATAGATAAAACCAAAAAAATTATGACACAAAAGATTTATTCTATAGTTAAAACTAATGTTGAAATTGCAACTTGGTTCCATATCAGAGATAAAATTGCTGTGAATATTATTAGAAAGGTTAGACGTGTTAATGTAAATAATAATATATATGGAAAATATACATGATAAAATTAAAAAAACGTTTTTACATACTGCGTTAATTGATACATTAAATAATTTAAGATGTGAAACATCTGGCGACATTTATTGTAAGATACAAATCTTTTTCGGTAATTCAGAAACAATAAGACTTTTTATTTTTAAAAACAACATAATACATGGAAAATATTAAATATAAAATAAATAATTATTGCAGCTATGAACTCTTTAAAACTAATATAAATGATACAATGTGCAATATTTTTCTTAGAACAGCTATACGAGATAATACTAGAAATAAAATAAACATTAATACTGTAATAAACACCCTTTTACCCATAATAAGCAACATGCACAATACAATAATCATCTCAACCCAAAAAGAAAATACATTATGAAAAATATAAAACATGATATTAATAATAAAATAAATAATCTTAGACTACCAATAAGAAATTCTTGCATGCATGAAAAAAAATTACATGGTAATATTACTATACATGTTCATAATGAAATAATAGAATCACTATATGATATTATAACAATAAAAATAACTTCTCAGATTATTTTTTAAACTATTGTACAGAAATCTGTACAATGAAAATACATGACGCTATACATTACATACAAAATAATATAATATACAAATAATTTTTTTTTTACATGTCACATAACAAAAAATACATAACAAAAAAATTTAAAGTAATGTTCGG
>Ga0315906_10000970_pt1 | contig 43538 bp, 36 predicted proteins | sample LakEriMetagenome_4_FD_203526 | JGI IMG/M metagenome (GOLD analysis project Ga0315906, IMG submission 203526) | Freshwater fungal communities from buoy surface, Lake Erie, Ohio, United States - Buoy 2 MA122 | ecosystem: Environmental > Aquatic > Freshwater > Lake > Lake biofilm | place: USA...
TCCCCATGATCTTCCATCCAAAAATAATCGTTTAACTGATCAAAACCGTTTGCAATCATTTCGCCACTTCGATAATTTCGCCATGGGGCGGGGAACGAAGTTCCCCATGATCTTCCATCCAAAAATAATCGTTTAACTGATCAAAACCGTTTGCAATCATTTCGCCACTTCGATAATTTCGCCATGGGGCGGGGAACGAAGTTCCCCATGATCTTCCATCCCAAATTAATCGTTTAAATGATCAAAACCGTTTGCAATCATTCCTCAGCTTCGATGTTTTCGCAACGGGGCGGACAATCAACCCTTCAAAAAGCTCAGGGCGAGTGAAGGTAGTTTCAAGATAATTTTACCAATCCGTAACATTCGAAGTTTACTTTGATTGAAAAATGGTTGATTAAATGAACTTCGAAAAAATTATTTCAATTGGAATAACCTGGCTGCATTGGCCGAAGTGATGCTTCCCAATTCTTCGATTGACATTGCTTTCAACTCGGCCACCTTTTCTGCAACTATTCGCAAGTAGCTTGGCACATTTCGCTTGCCGCGATGAGGGGTAGGTGCCAGATAAGGCCCGTCGGTTTCCAAAATAAGATGTTCAACGGGTATATCTACAACGATATCCGCTAACGACGCTTTTTTGAAAGTAACTACCCCGCCAATCCCAAGCATGAATCCCAAACGGATTGCTTCACGAGCCTGCGCCATGTTACCAGAGAAACAATGGAAAACACCCTTGATGCGACCTTCTCCATAGCTACGCAATAATTCCAACAGTTCGGCAGTAGATTCGCGACTATGAATGGAAATTGGCAAATGGTACAGCTCTGCCCATTCCACCTGCATTAAAAATGCCTCCTCTTGCTCTTTTCGATATGTCAAATCCCAATAAAAATCCAACCCGATTTCCCCAACGGCTATAACCCGACTCAAGTTGTTCTCCAAAATGGTTTTGTGCTGAGCTAATTGCTCCTTGTAATCCTCCTTCACATAGCATGGATGCAATCCAACCATAGGATAACACATTCCTGGATGCTCATCGACTAATTTGAACATCCCGTCGATGGAAGAAAGGTCGATATTGGGCAATAACATCCGCGAAACACCTTTGCTTTGGGCATCAGCGATGAGCTGATTCAAATCGGGAGCAAACTCCTCGGCATAAAGGTGAATATGGGTATCGGTAAGATTCAAAAGTCGGAAGATGTTGAGGATCAAATTTACAACCAATATTTGAAAGTGGAAGTCATCAATAGCTAGCGCTGGGTCAAATGATACAGTTCACATTAAAGCTTATCGTTTTCAAATTGGGACATCACATTCCTAAACCCTTCAAATTAAATGCTTAATATCATTTTCGAACTTGCTGCGGTTTTAATTGAGGACCCATTTCAACATAGGGCGGACCTTCGACCATCTCAGAGCAAGGTTCGCATTATACCCCTTTTTTAGTTGAAAAATTCTGTTTTTAAGGACAAAACTCTCTTGTATAGATTCTAGAAAATACCTAACATTGTTCAACGAATTTCATGTTCGTGCCTCTTCAAGTCGCTTTCTGACTGAGGCAGGGTTAATAACCTTAGGTTAACTAATAATGACTAACTCATTTTATAAATAAAGTTGATTTTTTGCAGCGGGGGTATGTTGCTTATGACTCCCAATGACCAATGACTAATGACTAAATCTAACCTAAATACCATGAAAACTAAATCACTTCTTTTAATCTTAACACTATTATCCTCCACATCCCTCTTCTCTCAAATCCCATCCTATGTCCCTACCAACGGACTGGTAGGCTATTGGCCATTCAATGGCAATGCCAATGATGAGAGTGGGAATGGGAATCATGGGACGGTGAATGGGGCGACTTTAACTACTGATCGATTTGGTAGTGCAAATGCTGCTTATTTATCCGACCACACTACAACAAATTCGATAACAGGATCTTGCGCTGGATTTCCATCAGGAAATAGTCAAAGAACATTATCAATCTGGTATTACAGCACTTTGCTTGGTTCATCAAATTGTTGGGGAGCATTTGGGTATGGAGGTGATAATTGTGGCCAAAGCTTCAATTTAAATTTTGAAAATATCGATGTTGGATCTGGAAAATATGAAATTCAAGGACACTGTCAGGCCTTCAGACAAGTATTAGACTATCCATCTCCTTCAAATGGAGTTTGGCACAACATAATTATAACTTATGATGGTTCAATACTTAGATTTTACAATGATGGAGGTTTAGTTTACACATCAAATCCAACCTCATTAAATACAGTTGTTAACGGTAAAATATTTAACTTGATTGGAGAAGTAAACGAATCTGGAACTGCACCATATTTTACAAGTATTTGGAAGTCTTTTCCAGGTAAAATCGACGACATCGGCATTTGGAACCGCGCACTCACCCAACAAGAAATCACCGCCCTGTACCAATCCAACAACTGCAGTGTTCCCGCGTATGTACCTACCAACGGACTCGTTGGCTATTGGCCCTTTTGTGGCAATGCCAACGATGTGAGTGGAAATGGAAATAATGGGACGGTGAATGGCGCGACACTAACCGCGGACAGGAATGGTAATGCCAATGAGGCTTATAGTTTTGATGGTGGATTGGATTACATTTCAATATTAAACTCAAATAGTCTAACAATTCAGAGTGATATATCTATCGCTTTTTGGTTTAATGCAAATTCAAGTCTATTAGGTTATTTAATTGATAGAGACATATGTAATACTGCAGATGATTGGTCTTTGTATTGGCAAAACAACAATGTTGTATTTCGTTCGGTATCATCTTTTGCATATTCTGATCCAATTTTAATAAACTCATGGAATTACATTGTTCTTACAAGAACTGGAGGAAAATATTTATTATTTTTAAATTCTATTTTAGTTGACTCATTAAATATTAGCGCTTCACCATTCAGCAATACTTCATTACCGATTTTCATAGGTGATCAAGTATGCAATTCGTCTACAAGCCCAAATTTTGATGGTTTAATTGACGACATCGGTATATGGAATCGCGCATTATCAGCTCTCGAAATCCAACAACTTTACAACTCCATACCTTGCACCAAACCCGCCATTGTAACCCTTGGCACCAGTGCCACTACGGTGCGTTGTCCCAATGATTCGGTTTCCATTTTTGTGGTGGAGCCTACCGGTCCGGGCTTGTTTTACGAGTGGTATCGCAACGGCACAGCGCTTCCAACCGCCACGGCAAGCTCCATCACCGTGAGCGACATCGCCAAATACAAAGTAGCCGTGAGAACCGGTCCCGGAGTGGATTGTCAACGCATCTCAGGCATCGTTCAAACCACTACGGCCACTCCTCCTGTAATCACCATCACAGCTCCCAACGGCAACGCCTATTGTCCGGGCGATAGCGTTTTGCTGACTGCCACAGGTGCTACCGCCGGCTACAGCTACCAATGGAAACGCTTTGGTGTGGCCATACCCGGTGCTACCTCAGCCAACTTCAACGCTACCCAAACGGGCAACTACCGTTGCGAAGTTACCAATGCAGGCGGTTGCATCAGCTTATCCAACATTATCGGCGTGACCAATGGCACCTCTTGCCGCGTCATGCAAGAACAACCAAGCGATGTGAGTGTCTATCCAAATCCTGCCAAGAACAGCTTCACGGTATCGTTCAACGACATCGGCAACGAGATTCCCGTTTCCATCGAACTTCGCAACCTGCAAGGGCAAATCATCGAAAACCGCATGCTGAATGGCATCACCGATGTGCAGTTCAACACCGAAAAGCTATCTCCATCCATGTACCTGGTGCGAATCATGCTGGAGAGTGGCGATGTGGTGGAGAAGAATGTGATGGTGGAGTAGGTAGCCTAAAAAAAGGGAACGCTGATTAAGCGGATTGTGCGGATTTAATTAGCTTACAAATCAAATCCATATTTATTAGTATGATACGCTAAATATGCATTCCACTTTTCAATGATATTGAGAAAATAAAACGTCCGCCAATGGCGGACGTTTGCTCTTAAACCGGCGGACCCGAAGGGATTATTTGAATGAACCCTTGAGGTCGGTTTTGCAATAGCAAACACTAGCTGCTGGCGCAGCATTACTTTTATTTTACTTCCGGAATTTGGAAGCGAACTTCCATTCCTTCCGTAAAATAAAAACATCCGCCTTTGGCGGATGTTTGCTCTTAAACTGGCGGACCCGAAGGGATTCGAACCCCCAACCAACAGAACCGGAATCTGTCATTCTATCCAGTTGAACTACGGGTCCAGGTAACTTTTATCTAATTCAAGAGCGCATTCATTTATTTTTTTTGACCCTACCCCAAACAACAGTCCCGAATAATCGGGACGGAATCTGTCATTCTATCCAGTTGAACTACGGGTCCAGGTAACTTTTATCTAATTCAAGAGCACATTCATTTATTTTTTTGACCCTACCCCAACCAACAGTCCCGAATAATCGGGACGGAATCTGTCATTCTATCCAGTTGAACTACGGGTCCAGGCAATGTGATGCAAATTTAGTGATTTTTATGCCAATCAGCCGACCTCGAAAGCTCTGATTCATAGATGATACGGAAATAAAAGTGGGTGCTTAAAAATTAAAGGGCTGAGCTAAAATCACCTAACCAGCATCACCACTCCCGACTGCAATTGGGTGTTATCGTCGTAATCCTTAAAACGAATGTTCCATGAATATACCCCCGAAGGCAATTCATTACCGCTATTGAAATCGCTACCATCCCATCCTCGAATCGGATTATCAGATGAAAATACCAATTGCCCCCATCGATTATAAATCTGCATCACATAACCTATCGACTCAATGCCAACAGAAACGGGTGTGAATACATCATTGATCCCATCCCCATTTGGTGTAAAGGAATTAGGGATGTAAAATGTCAAAGTTGGTAAAACAACCAGCGATTGATCGAACTGATCCTTACAACCAAGATCAGAGGTGGCAACCAATGAAACCACATAGGTGCCCGTATCCGAATAGGTGAACGATGGATTTTCAAGATTGGAAACCGTGTTGGTAAGATCGCCAAAACTCCAAAGCCATTGATTAGAGCCACTCGAAAGATTCGTGAATCGAACCTCCGGATTGGAAATATCTGGTTTTGTTGGTGTGTAGATGAAATCAGCAACTGGAGTTGGCCATACATCCAACAAAATAGGTGTTGATGCCGTATAAACACATCCATCAACTCCGGTTACTGTCAGCGTAGTCGAATAATCGTCGGATTGAAAGCAATGTGTCGGATTTTGCAGTTGCGAAAAATTTCCATCACCGAAGTCCCACAACCAGCTGGAAATTCCCGCCGGCTGTGATACCAATGTATTGTCATTGAAACTCACGCAAAGTGGCTCACATCCTTCCGTTATATCGGCATCCATTAACACGGTCAAATTCGGAGAAACAGAAAAAGCAGTTGAAGCAGTCGCAGTACATCCGTTTTGATCCGTAACCAATACAGAATAACTTGCACCTGATGCAGGAGTTATAGTTAGTGTGGATCCAATAACTGCACCTGGGCTCCATTCATACACATATCCAGTTGTGCCTCCACTGGCCGCAGCACTCAATGAAACCTGTCCATTATTGCAAACAACCGAAGGCGTAGAGGTTGCAGCCACAGTAAGCAACGAGGGCTCTGTGATTATTGAAGAGGCGTTTATCGGACATCCGCCAAGAGGTGTAACGGTTACCGAATAGGTGCCAGGAGAAAGATTGCCAATTGTGGAACCTGTCCCAACCAGGGGAGACCAATCGTAAGTATAAGGACCAACCCCATTTGTTACCACGGAAATAGAACCATCACCGGCAGCTTGACAGCTGATTTGTGTTGAGTTCAAGATTACATTTTCTATAGTTACTGGAACTGTAATTGAAGTAGGGGCGCCACAAGTATTCGTTGCAACGAGCGAAACATTATAAGTTCCCGGAGAAGAAAAGGCATGCGTTGGATTTTGAAGTGTAGAAGTATTTGCCGAACCGGAAGCGGGATCTCCAAAATTCCATTGGAAACTTGAGACACAGGTGTTAGTAAGATTGGTGAAGGCGACCGTGTTTTGACCAGCGCAAGCAAAAGAAAAATCGGCATTGTAAAGCGGAGCCTCACTGATTAAGATATCATCCAATGCCATTCCGTCGTAGGCATTGCAGGAGGTGCCCGAACCAAACAAGAACCGAAACCTGACATTCGATTGCCCAGCCAATGCAGACAAACAATGCGAGGCGGTTACCCAACCATTGCTGCCAAAACCGCCTGTACAAGATCCGGAGGTGGCTCCTGCCCTACCCGACCACCCATGTTTCACTGCAATGGTATTGAGCCATGTGATGTTGCCGTAGTTGTACCAGTTTTGATTCAGACAATCCACTGGATCGTTAAAAGCGCCTACATTGGTCCAAGTGGTTCCATTAAGCGAATACTGCAACACCATACCGTCCCATTGCCGTTCACACTCCCAAAATATTTTGAAACTGATCCATGGAAAGTCGAGATTCGAAAAATCAAAACACGGACTTAGTAAATAGCATTGTGCCGAAGACGCATACCCCGATCCGGTAAGACCTCCCACACACCAAGCATTGACTCCACCCCCAGCTGAATTGATGGTAGCTCTGGATGGTGCGCCCCAAGCCCAATTATCGATACCGGAAACTACACCCGAAGTCCATGCCGGACCATTTTCAAAACCCTCGTTATAGGGAAAAGATGAAATCACATTGGTACATTGTCCAGCCGCAAAATGAGAACAAAATAGCATGGTGAAAAAAGCTATTTGAAGTATACACTGGCGAATGCATATATGAATGTGTCGGTTCGTAAAGGAACATAATGCCGTGGAATAAAAAAAGGAAATCAACATCTCTCAGTCCAAATTGAAGCGACTTAAAAAAGCTTATGGACTTTGCTGACGACATCATCCAAAACAATTTCCTGCATACACTTGAAATGAGATTTCGGACATTGATTGAAACCGATTTTAGAACAAGGACGACAACCTAAACCCTGCACCTCGAAAATGTGGCTCTCACCTACCCCATCTGGTAAATAGGGTGTCATGCCGAACACAGGAGCCGTATTACCCCACAGAGAAACGATACGCTTGCGGAAAGCGGCTGCAATATGCATCAATCCGGTGTCGTGTGTAATAACCACACGGGAATCACGAACCAATGAAGCCGATTGATTCAAATTGAATTTCCCACATGCATTGAAGACCATAGATTCATTACCCCTCACAATAACTTCACCCTGTTCATAATCATCCTTACCACCTAACAATACAACTGGTAAGTGTAGTTTGGATGCCAATTCATTCAACCTATGTGCAGGCATACGCTTAGTGACATGTTGTGCTCCTATAACCATGGCCACAAAACCATCGCGATGCTTATCAGGCAGCACATTCAAATCAACTCGATCCATTTCCGGAATGAAATAGTCTAATCCCGCACCATCGTTCTTCACTCCAATATCAGCCACCGTTTTAAAATATCGATCAACGATATGCATGTCGGGCATCCGGTTCCATTTAAGATTCACCAGAAGCCATTTCTCGATATTGAGTTTTGGAAATGCCGCATTGGGAGCACCAATTCCACGACGCACCCGGATACTGCGGATGTTATGATGTAAATCGGCTACAAAATCAAATCGCTCCGATTTCAATTTTTGAATTGTGGACTGCAAATCATTGTCCAATTCATGGACTTTGTTAATGTATGGATTGGACTTCAAAATGCCGGAGAATGCCGGTTTGGTTAGGTAATGGATCTCTACCCCATCCAATTGGCGGGAGGCACATCTAACGACCGGGGTGGTCAATACAATGTCACCAATGGAACTGAATCTTATGAAAAGCAGCTTTTTCAAGACCTTTTTTTGAGGTTACAAAGGTAGCTTTTTGAATCAACCACCCCAAAACTCCGCTTAGAATGCTTAAAATTGCATGTATTAGAGGCGAATCATGAAAAAAGTACTAGGGGTTATAATTGCCCTGCTTACGGTTTGGATCATTTTAGCCGTTTTTTCTCCTTCCGAGAACCACATTTCTCGAAGTGTTGAGGTTAGAGCTGAGGCTGATTCCGTATTCAATCAAATCAATATACTGAGCCGTTGGAAAAACTGGTCGTATTGGGAACGAAACGACCCTAAAATGGTTTCCAAACATACAGGACCCGCATCAGGCATTGGCGCAACACACCAATGGCAGAGCGAAGTGATGGGCAATGGAGAACTGACTATCATCGAAAGCAAAAGACCCAAAGGCATCAAATACGAACTCCGCTTTGAAGGGATGCGTCCTTCCATTGGAACGATTTCCATAGTGCCCAAAACCGATCGACTTCAAATCATCATGGATATGCGAATGCAATTTCCATTATTCATGCGTCCACTCGGACTCATCGCCGACCAGATGATTGGTCCCGATTTCGAAGACTCACTGAAAGAACTCAAAAAAATATCAGAACGGCCTTAACCCATTCCACAAAGAAAAATAACTGTTCCTCATGAAATCAAATATCATAATCCTATTGACACTGCTTTGTTTTTCAACAGCACAATGGACTTTCGCCCAAGAAGCATCACACAGCAGAGTCCGGATATACACAGGTACAAGCGGACTCCAGCGCCTTTCCAAGCTTGGCATTGAAACAGACCATGGCGACATCCGAAGACATGTTTGGCTGGTTACTGATTTGGATTCATCTGAGATTCGCAAAGTCAAGGACGCAGGGTTCCAGCTGGAGGTATTGATTGATGATGTAAAGAAGCATTACAGGGAACAAAATCATCATACCCATGAACATCAAAAAAGCGGCAGCTTACCTGTAGGATGCTCAGCAGCAGGAGCGCCTGTCTATAATGTGCCCTCACAATTTTCTTTAGGTTCTTATGCAGGATATTTTACCTACCAGGAAATGCTCGATAACCTGGATCAAATGGCCTCGCAATACCCCAACCTCATTACCATAAAAACCCCGCTACCTGGCGGTACCACCATTGAGGGAAGGCCCGTATATATGGTTAAGATATCGGATAACCCAACTGTAGATGAAAGCGAACCTGAAATGCTCTACACGGCAGTACATCACGCTCGAGAGCCCGGAGGTATGTCGCAATTGATTTTCTACATGTGGTACTTGTTGGAAAACCATTCAACGAACCCGGAGGTGGCTGCCATCATCGCCAATACGGAACTTTATTTCATACCATGTCTCAACCCCGATGGCTATTTATACAATGAAGCCAACGACCCACAAGGAGGTGGTCTATGGCGTAAAAACCGCCGCGATAATCTTGATGGCTCATTCGGCGTTGACTTAAACCGCAACTACGGATACAACTGGGGCTACGACGACAATGGCTCATCTCCTGATGGATTCACCGAAACCTTTCGCGGTTCTAACCCTTTCTCCGAACCGGAGACACAACTCATTCGCGATTTTGTAAACAGCAAGGATTTCAAAATTGCATTGAACTACCACACCTTCGGTAATCTTCTCATCTATCCTTGGGGATATGACTATTCCATTTATACGCCTGACTCGGCACTGTATGCCGATTATGGCAGATTGCTAACCACCTACAACAGCTACTCTTTCGGAACAGCTGATCAAACCGTGGGCTACATCGTAAATGGAAGCTCTGACGATTGGATGTATGGCGAACAAGGTTCCAAGCCTAAGATTTTCGCCATGACTCCTGAATGTGGCGACGCCTCCTTCGGCTTCTGGCCACCAACCAATGAAATCATTCCGCTATGTCAAAATACAATGTATCAAAATCTGACTGCGGCATTATTGACAGGGAAATATGCATCTCTCGAATCCTTTGGGTCAGACTTGGTTTCTACTGGAGGGGGTTATGTCCAATTTAGAGTAAAGCAACTTGGACTCGACACGACCGGAACTTACACCATCTCGCTAACTGGACTCACCAACAATATTTTTCAAACTGGAAGCCCTGTAGTTGTTAGCAACCTTTCACCAATGCAATCCATAACAGACTCCATTTCCTTTGCATTGATTTCACCCATGGTAAATGGCGACACCATCAAGTTTGTGCTTTCAATTGACAACGGAACTTTCGTTAGATCCGATACTATTGTGAAGTACTTTGGTTCACCCACAACTCTTTTTGCCTCCGATGGAAACAGTACAGCTGGATTCAATGGCAACCAATGGGGTGTTTCGAATACAGTCTTCTACTCCCCCAATGCATCCATCACGGACTCCCCAATCGGTGATTACAGCTCAAACCAAAATAAATCAATCCGAATGGCAACTGCCGTTAATTTATCGAGTGCCGTTATGGCCAAACTTACTTTTTTTGCCAAATGGGAGTTGGAAGCCAATTACGACTATGTGCAGGTTCAAGCCTCTACCAATAACGGAGCCAGCTGGACACCATTGTGTGGCAAATACACCGTCGAAGGCAGCAACTTTCAAGATCCAGGAGAACCACTCTACGAAGGGTTCCAAACATCGTGGGTGCAAGAGGAGATTTCATTGAACGACTATATCGGTTCGAATGTGCTCATTCGTTTCGTGCTGGTAAGTGATGGCTTTCTTGAATTCGATGGATTCTATTTCGACGACTTCAATGTTTCGAAAATTCTGCCGGGCACGAATGCTATTTCAGAACCCTTGGAGGCATCCGCACCTACACTTATGCCTAACCCCGCATCCAACTATGTGTTGATCTCCTGTGCACCGATAAATTCGGAAAGCATGATATCCGTTACCGATATTACTGGTAAAATCGTATTGGAAATCCCATGCAATGCACAACAGAGCACCATCCGTATAGAAACGGAAGATTTAAACGCTGGCGTTTACCATGTGAGGATACATCAAAAAGGCGCATCCAGTAAACCTGCAAAGTTGGTGGTTTATTGATTGGCCATTGGGGATTTCTCCGAAACAGACAAGTGACCCAGTCGATGCCACAAGTAAACCAAAGAACCTAAAAGCAAAAGCGCCCCAGCTTGATGTATGACGCCGAGCCAAAGTGGAACAGCATGCAATAGGGTGAAGATTCCCAAAACAAACTGTAGCACCACAAAAATTGCAGACATCCAAACGGCTGTCATTTGTCCAGCTTTCAACCTTGTAGGTTGCGTCTTGTTGTTTTTCCATGCATACCATAGCAGGAACAAAACACCAAAGAAGACCAGGTAAGCCAAATTACGATGTACGAATTGTACTCCCGACATGTTGTCGATGATACCATGCCAACCCATGGTCTGCACAGCGTAAAAAACAGAATCAGGAATAAACGAATCACCCATCAATGGCCAAGTATTGTAAATCAATCCAGCCTTCAAACCTGCTACAAAAGCACCAAACACAATTTGAATAAAAGTAACAACCAAAACGACTTTGGTGTATTTGTTCAAATTTGAAATCCAACCGGTCGGCTTTGTCTTCTCGGTATTGATTAGATCCATAGCAAACCAAAGCGTGAAGCAAAAAGTAATAAATGCAGTACAGAGATGTAGTGCTAAACGGAAATGGCTAACACTCGGTTCATCTATCAAGCCACTTTTAACCATATACCACCCGAAGAAGCCTTGCAATCCACCAAGTGCAAACAACAGCAAGCACTTCCATATAAGCTTCCGATCCAACTTACCTCTTACAACGAACCAAGCAAACGGAATCACGAATACCAATCCGATAAGTCTGCCTAAAAGCCGGTGTATGTACTCCCACCAATATATTCCTTTGAAATCGGATAACTCAAAATGATCGTTTATTTTCTGGTATTGGGGTGTTTGCTTATAGAGTTCAAATTCATGAACCCAATCGGCTTCAGTTGTGGGTGGGATAGTACCCGTAACTACATCCCACTTCGTAATAGACAATCCCGAACCAGTTAATCGAGTGATACCACCAACCACAACCATGGTGAATATCAAAAAACAGCCACTCAACAACCACATTACAATGGAAGTACGATCTGGGATAGATAGCGAAGACATAAACTATGGATGATTTACAATTGAAAGTAGACTAATTAAACAAATCTAGCCGAGGGTTGAACGCTTGCCAGCAACTCTAAACAATTTTGAATTTTTCTATCGCTTCATATATTAACCAGCACTTCTCAAAACCAATTGCGCCGTTTGTCGGCTCCTCTGCTCCAACAACACCTCCTTACCTACCGTCAATGATTCGATGGTGGACGGGTAGTAATGTCGAACCGTATACAATTGCAAACCCTCATTGTATAAAATTCGGAAACGGGACCTCAAGGTTTCAATAAGCGCAGGCACTTTTCGACTATCATTGTCGATACAAACAGAGAAGCTAATGGCGGAGTTTTGCATCAGGTTGATTTTTACACTTGCCTGAGCAAACAAGGAGAATATGTCGCTGAGACTCTCCTCCGCGATAAAAGAGAAATCCTTGGCCGATATACTGATCAGCATTTGGTTGTCCTTGAATATGTATGAGGGGATCAACGGTTTGGTTTGATAATCCTTTCCTATGACGGTTCCCGATAATGAAGGATCAATAAACGATTTTACATGTAATGGAATAGCCTTGTTTTCCAGTGGCTTGATGGTTTTTGGATGAATCACAGAAGCACCGAAGTAAGCCAGTTCAATTGCATCATTGTAGCTCATGCTTTCGAGTTTCTGCGCATCAGGGAAGTGCTTGGGGTCGGCGTTCAACACGCCCTGAACATCCTTCCAGATGTAAACAGCGGCAGCATCCATACAAAAAGCCAGAATAGCCGCCGTATAATCGGAACCCTCCCTGCCCAGCGTGGTGGTATAGTTCTCAGAAGTGCCACCAATAAAGCCCTGGGTAATGACGCAACAGCTTCCTGACGAAAAGGCGGAGTTAACTTGTGAACGTGTTTTTTCCAAACTCTCATCCCACAAGACCTTGCCCTCACGATAAGTGTTGTCGGTGCGCACCATATCCCTGGCATCTGCGAAAGCAACATTGATTCCAGATTGAACCAAAAACTCATGAACGATAATCGTAGAAACCAATTCTCCCGCAAATACGATCTGATCGTACACGAAATCATATCCCTTGGAGGGTTCATCTTCCAAACACCAATCTACCTCCACAAACACATTGTTGACTCGATTGAAAACAGGGTTTGATGAATCCGGAAAGAGTGATTTCATGATCTGCGCATGAAACATCCGAACTTCTTCCAAATGCTGCTTGGCCATCGCTTGGTCGTTGGCTATAACTCTAGCATTCACAACCTGCTCTAACGCATTGGTGGTTTTTCCCATGGCGGAAACAACCACCACCAGATTCTCCTTTGAAAATCCGCGGATGATATTGCTTACATTCCTAACAGAGTCGGCATCTTTAACGGAGGCTCCTCCGAACTTGAAAACCATCATCGCGTTAAATCTATTAATTGTTGGCGATTCAACTTGCAATTGATCCACTCTGAGTCGAAATCACAATTGTATTTGCGATAAAAACGAATGGCGGGCTCATTCCAATCCAGCACCTGCCAATGCATCTGCTTGGCTCCCAAGTCACGGGCATCTTCCATCACTGCTTTGAACAACTTCGCACCAATACCTTGACCACGCAACGGCTCGGTAACCACGATATCATCCAAATAAACTCCCTTACCTTTCCAAGTGCTGTATTTGATGAAGTATATAGCCATTCCAACCACCTTCTGTTCAACCTCGGCAACCAACATTTTGAAAACAGGGTTGTGACCGAAACCATCACGAAGCATATCCTCGGCAGTATTGGTAACCTCCAATGGGGCCTTTTCATAAAGGGCCAACTCACGAATCAGATTCAAAACCGCCGGAACATCATCCGGAAGACCTTTTCGTATTACACATTCCATGGCCCAAATTTACCAATAAACAGAGACCGAACGATAGTTGATATCCATTTGATTATCTTGATTTTGTGATATTTATAGATCCATCTTGACATGGTTGCATTAATTTAGCAACATGCAGTTGTTTCATCGAATCCTTGGCGATAAGGGACCGTTTTTGGTAATCCTACACGGTTTGTTCGGCTCATCCGACAATTGGCTCACCTTGGGAAAGACATTCGCAGAAAATGGGTTTCGAGTGGTTCTGACCGATTTAAGGAACCACGGTCTATCGGAACACAATGAAACCTTTGATTTGAAATCGATAGCTGAGGACTTAACAGAACTTCTGTCTCAGCTCACAAAAGAAAAAACATTTATACTCGGCCACAGCCTTGGCGGCAAGGTTGCAATGCAACTAGCCGTTACACATCCGGAAATGATAAACGGAATCATCGTTGCGGATATAGGACCGATGCCATATCAAATCAGACATGAAGACATTGTAAGCGCCTTGCAATCGGTAGACACCTCCATCCTGCAAAGCAGAAAAGAAGCTGAAGAGCAATTATCGAATACTATACCAAGCCTCGAAATCAGACAATGGCTTTTGAAAAACCTGTATTGGAAAGAAAAAAACCGATTGGATTGGCGATTCAACCTAAATGTAATAGCCAACAATTTGAATGAGGTTATAGCCGGTATAGAAAGCACCACGCCTTCAAATGTTCCCGCATTGTTTTTGAGAGGAGAACTATCAGACTATTTGAAAGAATCGGATTTGGATAGCATTAAAAATACTTTTGCAAATGCTTCAATGCAAATGATTCCTCATGCTGGACACTGGCTGCATGCCGACAATCCAAAAGCAACATTGGAACATTGTCTTTCATTCATGGAGCTACTACGCTAACTACTGTACCAACATTCGCATTGGCTTTGAGTCGCCAACTTGCAACAGGTAACAGCCAGGAGAGATAGCGCCAAGTTCAAGATGGAATTTATTCACACCCGGTACAATGGTCTCCATTTTTGCTGACAATACCTTGCCCATCACATCCATTATCAACAATTTCATTTGAGCCTGTTTTTCGGAGGTGAAAGATATATTGATATGACTGGAGGCAGGATTCGGATATACGACCCATCCATCGGTGCCATCAAGTAACGCCTCATCCAATCCCAAAGTGCCGCCATTGCCATTGTACATATGAAGAAACTCCTGGAAAAATTGATTCACGACAGCATGATCGTGAATAATCAAGGTATTCTCATCATTCCGCTGGGTAGCGGCCGAACTCCAATTGTGAGAGCCAGTTAACACCATCGGATCGCTATTCAAATAGGTGTGATCAATCAAAGCATACTTGTGATGCATGATGCCGGGATTGTTGGCGAAATCGAATAACAACATGTTCGATCCTATAGCATTTTGAATGATTTGAAAGGCCGTACCGCTTCCGCCTGATGAATCGTTCATGATCCCAAACGCACCTACTCCGTTATTCAGTACACGATCGTCGATGGCATAAGCCAAGTCGGTTCGAGTGAGTACCATGGTGGCAAAGCAGATATTGTGGTCGGCGGATTGAATGGTTCGAATGATTTGTGCATTCACATTGTCGCTGGGACTGAAATAGCTTTCAACGATTTTGCCTCCGACATTCAGTACATGTGGCGTGTTGTCGGATTTATCCGGCCCGAATTTGCTAAGCGATGTATTCGGTAGCAGTCCTGATCCGCCCCACATCTCCTGGAATTCCATAGTATATACTTTGGCGAGCGATTGGTCTTGGATAAAGACTAGATTGTTGCGATCGTCTTCAAGCTGACCCAAGGTCCAATTGGTGGATCCCGACAAAACCACCGGCTTATTGGGGTTCGTATGGTTTGCATCCATGATCACAAATTTATTGTGCATGATGCCGTAATAAAATGGAGGTGTTGTAGGCGATTGTAAAACTGGTATGGCTGGATTCAGCAACTGTAAACCGTTGTTGGTGTTGGTTCCATCTGCAATGACTCTTACCTGCACACCCCTGCTATATGCATCGTTGATGGCTTGGGCAATGAGGTTGCCACCAGGTGAATCGAAACTATAAATGGCAATGTCGAGTGAAGCTGTTGTGCGGTCGATGTAGGCCTTGATTGTATCATCGGCCAAATCGTTGAGGTAAACAGCGAAGTTGTTCCCAATGGCCCCATTGGCAATGTCAACTGGACGAGTAAAATAAGACTTGATGCTACCTGAAGATAGCGATTGCGTAATGAATGGTCTAATGGTGGAAAAGGCCGTATCGCCAGCGCTCACGGAGTACGCTTGTATGTAATAAACCTGTGCAGGAGTGCCTCCACCAATAGCAACGACAGGCGCATTAGTGGAGCCGGGCCCCGACAAAGTACCCAACTCAAGATTGGTGGTAAGACCATACCTCAAGAAATGTTGAGCATTCACATTGGTTTCCCACGATATATCGAACCCGCTGGTAGTAATATTTTGAACAAAGGGTTGACGGATTATAGACAATGCTCCGGTAACAATAATATCGTTTGAGTCGCGGGGCAGAATTTGATATTGCGTTCCGTATTGGGAATTGATACCCGTCAACTCTACATTACCGGTTGGTATGGATTGTCCAACCAAAGGATTACTAGATCGAATGTAAACCACTCCGGTTTGTCCATTGCTATTGTATGGATAGGTGGTGTTGCCCTGAAATACACCAGTAGATAAAAAACTCACATCAATCATCCTAACCAGCATAGACTCGTTGGACTCGTTCACTTGAGAGGGAGTTAAAGTCAAAGGTGCGGGTAACGGATTAGCTGTAGAGTTAACCGTCCATGAAGTCACCTGAACAATTTCCAAAAGGTTTTGAAACTGCGTTGTAGTTCCAGTAACCGTTACATTATCCCCCCTTTGCAGGGATGTCAAAGAGGCGCTGAACAGTCCGATGCCTCCCGTTGCGTCCTGAATGTAGCGAATGGTTCCGAATTCTGATCCTGATGTTACAGTTCCGTTTACGGTAACGATGCTACCAACAGGTAGGGCTCGGGCTGATGCTATGGAAATAACTTGAGCATGTACCTGGGTAGATACGAAGGTTATCCAAAGGATGGCAACAAACAAGAAGTGTGATTTTTTCATTGCTATTTTAATAACAAGGGCTCTGCATTAACAGCAGAGCCCTACATTCTTTAGGTTGAAAAGAGATTATGGTGTAACATCGGTAGTGTTTCTCAACATCAACTGCTTTGTGGAGTTGAAAGGCACAAGAATGGCTGTTACATTAACCGTTCCGGTCGGAACAGGACTTCCATTGAAAGTAGCAGCACTTCTGGTGTATAGAACGATATTAGCTCCGGAACCATCGGAAACTGTGACTCCTGATGTGCCATAATTTCCGCTGGTGCTTGAAATATTTGCTCCTACTACTTTAACTAAAGTGGATTCCCACAAACTAAAATTCGCATTGATATCAGCAACAGTAGCAACACGAGGAGAGAGTACTCCATTGGGTTTTATTAGCGTAGCTCTGTTAACATCAACATTATTAACCTGAAGTTGACCGGCAAAAGTAGACAACTGCTGTCCGGAAATGTCAATCTCCACGCTATCATTCAACTTGAAATCGTGTGCCGTTAGAAAACGGACTACTATACCTGCAGTTGCATCCTGAATGATGATGTTTTTATAATCGATATTCTTATTGGAACTATCAGAAATAACAACACCAGTGATTTTTGAACAAGCAGGAGCTGTGGTTGTGGAGCCTACATAAATCGCCCTAACGGTTTCAATAGAAACTGTAGCCAATGGGTCTGGACACGGGGTACAAGAAACACCATCGCAGCGCGCCGGGTCTGTTAGTTTCAAATCATTCAAATCACGAATGGTAAGCTGGGCGTCGCCATTAAACACGGAATAAATACCTGTTATGGAACCCTTGTTACATGGGATGGGAGAGCTGGCAAATGATGCATAATTACTGGTTCTAACAACCAATTCATCGCCCGAGCAATCAAACAGGGCACGATTGGTTGAACCTGTAGCAATTGAAAATGGAGCACCAATTTCTGTAGCATCAAATTCAACATCGTTCAATCGAACCAACATATTTTGCAAAGCAATCTGGTTGGCTGGTACATTCAAATCCGCGATGGTTACATCCAATATTGGAACCTCATAAAAATAACTGCCTGGAAGTACATGTTGTGAAACCAAAGCAGATGGTATTGGCTCAACAGATGGGAATGATCCGGTGTTGTCAACCAAACCTCCTAGTTGTATAGAGCCACCATAATCACCGATTGACAAGCCCTTACACTTCACAAAAACCTTACGTCCGACCGGAAACTTTGTGTAGTAGTCGGAGATATCGATTCGAATTGGAATAGCGGCGGTGCTGTCTTGAATGATTACACTTTTATAGAAATTCCCAGCTTTGTCGTCCGAATTTACGACTCCAACAATGACCCAGTCCCTGTTGATGGTTTTAAATTGAAATGTGTCATAAATAGCTTTGAGGTCACGGATAGTTATGACAGTATCTGTGGCATCCAATTTTGGATCTGATCCGCCTGGAAGTGGCTGGTCGAATTCTTCCTTGCGACAGGATGCAAATGTGGTGAGGATTGCCAAAGCAATCAGACCGAAAGATTTTTTGATAAAGGTGTTCATGTTATATGGATGTTAATTTATGCGAAGGATTAAGTTGATGAAATAAGTTCTACCGAATGAATAGAAATACTTAGGAGCAAATGAGTCTGGATCCTTTTCAGCGTAATCAAATCGGAGCTGCTCGAATCCACCGGTGATGAGACCCTTGTTGTCTGTGAGGTTGCTGACACCAACATTAAGAACGAGGAATGTGTTACGTTTGATCCCCTTAACAAAATCGTTCAATTTCCATGATTTGCCACCGAAGAAATCCATTGTGAACTGACCATCCGTTTTCTCTTGCTCTGTGATTTTATCCCATTGTTCTGAATCCTCTGGTACCAAATCAACAGCAGCAGCAGTTCGTCGTGCAGGATTGAATTCGATATAGGTGTTGTCGAAATAATTGAAATTCAAATTCACAAACCAGAATTTCTTTGCCCTATAATTCAATCCAACCGTGTAGGCACTTTGGGGTGTTCCACCAACGAAAAAATTCTTGGCATAAACAGTCTCGTCTTCAACCAGTGTAGAAGATGTGTTATCAACTGTAATTGTTGCCAATGGACGATCTGTATAAATGTATTGCCCTACTGATGCCACTGCATTGGCAGAGAATCCTCCTCCAAATGTGTGGTCAATTGAAAACTCTAGGCCGGCATGCCTCTTGTCAATTTTGGTAAGCGTATAGTTGACAAAATTGCGATAATCGCTATGATAAAAGCTGACCGTATTGGTTTGATCCATGAACTGGGTGTAATATAAAACAGCCCGTCCTTTGGTTCTTGGAGCCCTCAAAAGATAACCACCTTCAAAGGACATCACACTCTCATTATCTAGATTTGGAGCAATTTGATTCCTGGTACGGGCTGAGACAAAAGCATTCTCAAAGTATGGTGCTCTTGTCATGTAGGATCCATTCAAAAACACATAATTGCGACCATCAAACTTGTAGGTCAAACCGCCTTTGAAAGCATAGTTTGTGAATTTTTGCAGTTCGGAATTCCCGAATGAATTATCCTGGAATAAACCATTTCGAACATTTCCAGTCCTGTAGAAGGTGGTTTGAGAAATCTCTGTCGAAACAAAAAAATCGACTTTTTCGAATTTCCATTGACCTTGAGTCCACACATTGTATTTGAAAATCGTTGCATCGTAATCATATCCGAAGCGGTCGCCCTTACGCAAAACACGATTAGGCCTATTAACATCGTTCTGGATGAAATTCAAACTGTCGGCGAAATCCTGCTCGGCGTATTGATTGATATCTAAATAAAAATCTCCTCCCAACAAGTCGTTTACGCGTTTGAAATAATTGGTGCGTTGATCCATCATACCAGCACCAGCTGAGAGCTGGAAATTATCAGTGAATGATGTATTGTAGGTGGTATTGATATGCAGTTTCTTACCACTAGCCACTCTTTCTTCAATGATGTACCTGGATCTGCGACCGGTAATGGTATTTCCTTCGATACCATCCACATCGTTAACTGTCTCAATACTGTTGTAATTGGCCCTGTAGAGGTTATCCCACTGAATCTGCAGTAAAGAGTCATTGGCAGACAACAGGGAGGCGATTTGAGCGGCAACATCAGGAAAATCGGAGTAGTAACTTGGCAGATTCCTGTAGTAATCTGGGCGAGGATCTGGAGCATTATACCAATCCAAAGCCGTATTGATGTTCTCTCCAAAAGTAAATCCTACACCCGTTTTGAGATTGGATAGGTTATCGATCTTCCAATCATGCGACAACAAAAATACAGGTTGGTGGCTCTTGTAAATAGAAGCATTGCGCTTCTTGCCATCCTGCCATCCCCATGTGGGATTGTAATAGTTGGTTCCGGCCAAATCGTAAACCTCTTGCATGGCAGGAGCACTTTTACCCCTTTCAACAGGAGCACCGAAAGCGGTAAGACTCATGGAGTGTGAAAAACCTATCAACTTTTCCGCTGATAGAAAATACCCCCAGCCATCATAATAAGTGCCTGGAATATATCCTTCATCGGACCACCTTCTGGATAAACTACCCGAAAAAGCCCATCCGCCCTTTAACAAACCGGTTCCATAGGTGGCCATGACCCTGTTTTCGTAAGCGCGATTTGACAAGGCATAAGAAATAGAAAACTGCTTGCGCTGCTTGCTGGCACGGGCATCAATCTGACTGCTTCCGCCGATACCTCCATAGGAAAATGTAGCAGGCCAAAGGTTGTTCACTGTCTCGCGGTTACGAGTAACATCATTCAATCCACCCCACAAATAAAACATTGAGTTGCCATTGAACAAGTCCGTCATAGGAACTCCGTTCATATAGGTAATGAAGTTCTCATTGTCGTAACCTCTGATTCTGAATCTTGCAACCCCGAAGGTATTGGTGGTGGCAGAAACAAAGGCATCTCTGGAAGCACTTAAAACACCGCTCACCGACTGAGAGGAAGATTCCCTGATTTCTGAGTCGGAGATGGAGGCTACCGGAATGTTGTCCCTATTGTCATCAGCAATGCCTGAAGACGATTCCATAACCAAATAACCCAAATCGATTGTTTGCCCGTTCAACTCAACCGACTTTGAATACATCAAATGGTCTGGAGCAGAAATATCCAGCACATATACTCCGTTAGGAACATCTTTGATTTCGAAAGAACCGTTGGAAGTTGTTGTGGTCTTAAAAGAAGTTCCTTTGATGACTACCTCCGCATTTTCAACGAAGTTGTTCAAATCATCAGTAATTACTCCCTTAATGGTTGAGCTAGTGTTTTGGGCCAGGGAAAAATGATACAGCAGGACACAAACCGCTGTGGCCAATAGCCTGGTAATTTTAAGCATATGAAGTAGTGAGTTATTGAATAATCTGATTGAATGGGGCTTCAAAGGTAACCAATACAACTGTTTCTTTGGTTATTGATTATCAGTGATTTGCAAAAAGCAATATCATCGAAAAGCAACTATCAGGCAAAGGCATATTACTACCTTTGCAAACGAATATGCTTAACCAAAAAAAGATGAGAACCCTTGCACTTTCGTTACGATTATTGACCCTGTTGTTTTTCACTACAACATGCTTCTCCTATGCCCAAGAAAGTCAAAAGAAATACAGGGTTTCATGCATTGGGTTTTACAATCTGGAAAACCTCTACGACACGGTAGATGACCCAGAGAAAAGCGATGAAGAATTCCTACCTGAAGGAACCAAACAATACACGGCCGAAGTATACCAGGATAAATTAAATAACCTTTCCAAAGTGATTTCAGAACTGGCTCTGGAGGATTCACCCGACGGCGTATCCATACTAGGGGTAGCTGAAATTGAAAACAGAAAAGTATTGGAGGATTTGGCCTTGCAGCCATCCCTCAAGTCGAGAAATTACAAAATTGTACATTACGACTCTCCCGATAGGCGAGGTGTGGATGTGGCCTTGTTTTACAACCCAAAATACTTCCGCGAATTGGAAAGTGCACCACTGAATGTTCCATTGAAAAATTCGGATGGCACACCATATGCCACAAGGGATGTTCTTTGGGTTTATGGACTACACAACGGCGAGCCATTGCACATTTTTGTAAATCACTGGCCCAGTCGCAGAGGCGGAGAAGAAGCGTCGGCTCCCTCCCGTGCTCTTGCTGCTTCAGTAGCCAGGACAAAAATCGACAGCATCTTTCGTATGATGCCTGATGCCAAAGTGATTGTCATGGGCGACTTAAACGACGACCCCATCAACAAAAGTGTTACCGAGGTATTAAAGGCCTCATATAAAAAGGAAAGCCTTCTCCCTGGTTATCTGTACAACCCGTGGAACGATTATTACAGCCAAGGAATAGGTACACTCGCCTACAATGATGCTTGGAACCTCTTCGATCAAATCATTGTTTCGCAACCTTTCCTAAATCAGAGCCAAAACGGCTTTTTCTATCAGAAGGCGGTTATCTTCAACAGACCCTACCTTTTTCAAAAATCAGGTCGATACAAAGGATATCCTTTCAGAACCTATGATTTCGATATTTATATGAGAGGGTACTCCGACCACCTTCCTGTTTATGTGGTGCTGATGAAATCTGTGAAATGAAAAACCTTCATGATGTTTTTCGCCACTCCTCTGCTGCAATCCACGATTGAAGCAGAATAGTGGCACTTGTCACATCCACCAACCCCTTGTCTCTTCTGCCTTTTTTAGATACCCCACTATCTATGATGGATTGGGTAGCCATGGTTGATGAAAACCGCTCATCAATCCTATAAACTGGAAAACCAGGGAACCATGAGGAAAGCTTTTTTAAAAACGCATCTACTTTGGGAGCAATCGAGGAGGGCCGGTTCCTGAGATCTTTGGGCTCACCCAATACGAAAGCAATTACGCCGTTTTCAATTACATAAGATTTTAGAAAGGACTCTAATTGGTGGGTAGGAACGGTTTCCAATGGAAAAGCAAACTTGCGATCCGGGTCAGTGATAGCCAATCCGGTTCTTTTCTGACCATAATCCAATGCCAAAACACGACCTTCCATCATGTAAAACTAACAAACAATCGTTGGATTGGATTTCAATGGCTAGTGTTCGGACTAAAAGGATAAATTTGCCATACTATGGAAAGCAAAAATATTATTGAAAAAGCCTGGGAGAACCGCGCCCTGTTGGATCAGATTGAAATCCGAACGGCCATCGAGGATGTTATTGAAAAATTGGACAAAGGCGTTTTAAGAGTCGCCGAACCAACGAACCATGGTTGGGTTGTACATGATTGGATCAAAAAAGCCGTCATACTCTACTTTCCCATTCGGAGCATGGAAACCATGCACGCAGGGCCAATGGAATTCCATGATAAAATGGCATTGAAACAAAATTATGCCGAAGCTGGAATCAGAGTGGTGCCACATGCCGTAGCCAGATATGGAGCCTACATTGCAAAGGGTGTAATCCTAATGCCATCGTATGTCAACATCGGTGCATTTGTAGATTCAGGAACCATGGTAGATACTTGGGCCACGGTAGGCTCATGCGCTCAAATAGGAAAACATGTGCACTTGAGCGGCGGCGTGGGTATCGGTGGCGTGCTGGAACCTGTACAAGCATCCCCTGTAATCATAGAAGATGGTTGCTTTGTAGGTAGCCGTTGCATTGTGGTGGAAGGCGTACGCGTAGGCAAGGAAGCCGTACTAGGCGCTGGCTTAACCCTCACCATGAGCACCCGCATCATCGATGTGAACACGGGCGCCGAACTTCCCAAGGGCTATATCCCAGAGCGCAGCGTGGTAATTCCAGGAAGTGTTAAAAAAGACTTTCCTGGAGGAGAATTCCATGTGCCTGTGGCACTCATCATAGGCCAAAGAAAAGCCAGCACCGACCTCAAAACTTCCTTGAATGACGCATTGCGCGATCACGCTGTTGCCGTCTAAAAACCAATCGATGTCATGAGACATGTAGGCTTCGACGCAAAAAGGCTTTTTTTCAACCCTTCCGGTTTGGGAAACTATTCCAGATCCATAGTTAGAGCGTTGGCCTTGCATACCGATGACCTCAAATTATCGCTCTTCAGTCCCAAAAAAAAGTCGAATTGGCAGAATGACATTGCCATAGAAGGCCTTGACGATTTCTCCACACTTAACCATGTTCAATTCGTCAATAAACCACTGAAGCCATTTTGGTGGCGCTCTTTTGGAATGGGTAAAAGCGCGGCGGAATTAAAGGTGGATGTTTTCCATGGACTCTCAAATGAAATTCCCTTCGACCTGCCCAAACATATAAGAAGCATCTGCACGATTCATGATCTTATTTTCATGGATCAGCCTGGCAACTATCCTTGGCTCGACCGCAAAGTATATCTGAAAAAGGTATCCTATGCCATGAAACAATCAAATGTGATTGTCTCCACCAGCGAATTCACCAAAGACCGTCTTTTATACCACTTCCCAGGAACAACAAGCCGAATCGAGGTGATTTACCAACCCATCCATCCGATATTCAGGAGTCAATATGAAAATCCCACTGAAATTACAGACCCCTATTTAATCTATCATTCGGGATTCAACCGCAGGAAAAACCACATCACCCTCCTCAAATCGTTCGAATCCATACGCAACTCTATTCAACACAAGTTGGTGTTGGCTGGCGTAGCAGGCGATACATTGAATGAAGTGCAGGATTTCATAAAAAATTCGGGTTTGGAAAACCGTGTACAAGTACACATTAACATTGGTAGGCAGGATTTGGTTCGATTGCTCAGAAACGCAGTTGGATTTGTTTACCCGAGCTTGATGGAAGGATTCGGTATACCCTTGGCCGAAGCAGCTGCGTGCGGTCTCAATGCAGCTGTATCTGACATACCCGTATTCAATGAACTTTCCCGTGACGGTTTGTTATCGTTCAACCCAAATGATTTCCATGATCTTGCCATGAAAATGCAACAGTTGGTGAACTTGGATGAAAGTGAAAAGGAAAAGCAAACATTGGCAAGGAGAAGGATTCTACAAATCACAGACGAAACTTCCATAGCAAAGCAGTTAAGGGATTTGTATTTTCAACAGGAGAACTAGATGCAAGACACCAAAAACAACATGTTGAATCCGGAAATGACAGAGGAAGCAAAATCCTGTGTTAAAGCCATCAGGGATGGTGAGGCTGTGGCCTTCCCTACTCCATCTGGCTGGTGCTATGCTTGCGACCCCACTTTGACGGATATGGTCCTGGAAATTTTGAATGAACCCTCATTGTCGAACCCTTGCATTTTATTAAGCGAAGAGGGTCGATTGGTTAGATACTGTGGCTCGTTGGGAGAACCCGTTCTGGATCTGATCGAATTCAGCGAAAAACCTCTACAGGTATATTTTGATACCGCCACAAAAGCCGCCCAAAATATCAACCAAGATCTACCATTCATGGTTGCCAAAGATCCACTTACAAACAGGATCACTAACTCTTTTGGCAAACCGGTTTTTGCAGCATTCACCACCAAGGATGCCCATGCAGATCCCCTTTTGAATAGACCCTGCCATGTGGTAAATTTGCGCTCTGGCAACTATGCCTCTCCGGAGAATATAGTTGTGATGCGTTTCTCCAAAGACGGAAGCTTCCGCTTCATAAGCAACCAATAACCAACCACCGTGCAACAATTCATTTCTCAGGATTTCTTCTCAAAGATTGGATCGGTGTGCGATAAAGCCGGAGTGAGGGGATATGTGATTGGTGGTTATGTCAGGGATTGTCTTTTACAGAGACCCTGCAAAGACATAGACATCGTTGTTACAGGAGACGGAATCCACTTGGCAGAGTTATCGGCGAAAGCACTCGGCAAAGACATCCAAGTTTCCGTCTTCAAAAACTTTGGCACTGCCATGCTCAAATATGGCGATTGGACCATCGAATTTGTAGGAGCGAGAAAAGAATCATACCGTAGCGAATCACGAAAGCCCGATGTGGAAGCAGGAACACTGGAGGATGATCAGAAGCGACGCGATTTCACCATTAACGCATTGGCCATAGGTCTCAACGGAAACGACCTGGGCATTCTGGTCGACCCATTCGGAGGCGTAAAAGACCTCCACGAGGGAGTGCTTCGAACTCCTCTCAATCCCGACATCACCTATTCCGACGATCCGCTTCGGATGATGAGAGCCATACGATTCTCATCGCAATTGGGATTCACCATTGAATCGGAATCCCTAAGAGCCATTTCCAGCAACAACGAGCGGATCCGTATCGTCTCCATGGAGCGCATCAGCGATGAACTTAACAAAATCCTGATGTCACCCACACCTTCGATTGGCTTTAAACTGCTGTTCGATACTCGACTGCTACACCAGTTCTTCCCTCAAATGACCGCACTTTACGGCGTGGATTATGTAAAAGGCAAAGGCCACAAGGATAATTTTTATCATACGCTCCAAGTGGTAGATAATATCAGCAAAAACACCGATAACCTTTGGCTTCGCTGGGCTGCCGTATTACATGACATAGCAAAGCCTGCCACGAAGCGATTTGAAGAGGGAACCGGATGGACTTTCCATGGCCACGAAGACAAAGGCGCTCGAATGGTGCCTAAGATTTTCGCCCTGCTGAAATTGCCACAAAACGAAAAGATGAAGTATGTGCAAAAACTCGTACTGCTCCACCTGCGACCAATTGTTTTGGCACAAAGCGTTGTTACTGACTCCGCCGTTAGGCGACTGTTGTTTGAAGCAGGCGACGATATTGACGACCTTATGACCCTTTGCCAAGCCGATATCACCTCCAAGAATGAAGCAAAAGTCAAAAAGTATATCCAAAACTTCGAATTGGTCAAAATGAAGTTGGTGGAAGTTGAAGAGAAAGATCGTGTACGCAATTGGCAACCGCCCATAACAGGTGAAATGATCATGGAAACCTTTGCACTTCAACCCGGCAAAGAAATTGGCATCATCAAAAACGCCATCAGGGAAGCCATTTTGGATGGCATCATCAAAAACGACTACGATGAAGCATACCGGTTTATGATCGAGAGAGGGCAAGAAATTGGCTTATCCCCTTCCAAGCGGTAAGCAAAATTTGGTGGTTTCAAGCGGATTGTTATTTTTGTATAACTAGAGAACCTATACCACATGACGGCCCTATATCGCTTCCGTGTTTCATTCGAGGACTATGATGATATCCATCGCGACATCGACATCCAGTCCACCCAAACCTTTCTTGATTTCCATTTAGTCATCCAGAAGTCGATTGGGTTTGACGCAAGTAAACCCGCTTCTTTTTTCATGAGCAATGATAATTGGAAGAAAGGACAGGAAATTCGTTCAGTGACCGAAGGCAGCAATCCGAAAGGAGATTTCAAACCCATGGACTCTTCCAGATTGTGTGACTTCATCGCGGATCCTCATCAGAAAATTTATTATGTTTTCGACCCCTCATCCCAATGGACTTTTTTGATTGAGCTGGTTCGTATTCTACCTGGTGCGGAAAAAGGAAAAGAATACCCTGTGTGTGTCAAGAGTATTGGAGATGCCCCAAAACAGTATCCGCTTGTGGATATTCCAAAAGGAGGAGTGCCCGACCCCGAAGGCATGGAGGACTTACTGCTGACAGACATTCTCATGGATGGTGAAGAGCCAGAAGAGGAGCTGATGGAAGATGGTGTTGAAGAGGAATCCGAAACGGAGTCAGATGATTCTTTGGGTGATGGCGTAGATGAAGAGGAGTATGATGATATCGAAGAGGCCTCCGACGAAGATGTGGAAAGGGATTGATCCTGCCGTTAAATCCGAAATCATTGAAAAAGCATCTCATTGTCGTTGGAGGACCTACAGCCTCCGGAAAAACAGCACTTGCAATTGAGATAGCCCTGCATTTTCAAACGGAGATCATTTCAGCTGATTCCCGTCAATTTTTTAAAGAGCTAACCATAGGCACCGCTAAACCATCAAGCGACCAGTTAAGCCAAGTAAAGCACCATTTTATCAGCAGCCATTCCATCGTTGAGGAGTTCAATGCCGCCGACTTTGGAACCCATGCCACAAAGACTATAAATTCCATTTTTGAAGAAAAAGATTTCGTAGTCATGGTCGGAGGCTCCGGGCTTTTTATTGATGCTGTAATCAAAGGCTTCGATGAACTTCCTACTTCCGACTTGGAAACCAGAAACCGTCTTCAATCCCTTTTGAACTCAGAAGGCCTCGAATCACTGCAGAGTATGTTGCTTGAACTCGATCCTGTAAGCCATGGCCGAATCGATTTGAATAACCCCAGAAGGGTTATCCGTGCGCTGGAGGTGAGCATTGTCTCAGGCACTCCCTATTCCACCCAATTGGGAAACAGAAAAAAGGAGGTAAATGAATGGAACATCATCATGACCGGCATCGACTTCCCCAGAGCAGCCCTGTACCAGCGCATCGACCAAAGAACAACCCAGATGATATTGGATGGATTGATTGATGAAGCTCGCTCGGTTATAGCTTTCCGCGATAAAAATGCATTACAAACCGTTGGCTACAAAGAGGCCTTTATGCATTTGGATGGTATCATCTCGCTGCCAGAGACGGAAAGGCTCATTGCACAACATACACGCAACTATGCCAAGCGACAAACAACTTGGTTCAAGCGGTATCATGAAATGAAATGGCTTTCGCCCGACAAACCATTTCAGCAATTTAAAGATTCGTTGTCGGGTTGAAAAAAGTATAATCCATCAGATTGAAACCGTTTCCCTGTGTTCAACAGTGAAACGAGTGCCTTCAGTTGCCAATTCCGTGTTAGGAAAAACAGACCTTGCTTCATGCAACAATGGCGATAGATCGGGATATCTAGCGGAGAAATGCCCGATAATTAATTTGCCAACACCTGCCTTTTTTGCCAACATGGCTGCCTGCATAGCGGTGGAATGATAGGTGGTTCTAGCCCTTTCGATGTCATCCTGTAGAAAGGTGGCCTCATGATAAACCAAGTCGGTGCCTTCCACATCAGATGCCAAATCTTCGTCGTAAAGGGTATCTGAAAAATAGGCGTATGACCTTGATGATAGGGGTGGAAATGTAATTTCCTTGTTGGGTATAATCCGACCGAGCGAATCAGTGAAATCAGCACCTCTCTTGATAGAGTCCAATTGATGAACGGGAATAGCATGCTCCCGGATCTTGTCAGGATTGATTCTCCGCAACCCAGGCTTTTCCTTGAAATGAAAACCCGTACAGGGAATCCGATGGTTCATAACCAAAGTCCTGACCACCAAATCATCGTCTTCGTGTATTATATCGCCTGAATAGTTTTTCACCGGATGAAAAACCAAGCTATATCTCAATTGCGTCCTGGATAGTCGAAGCTGCAGCTCTATGATATCCATCAACTCCTGTTGTCCGAACAAATGCAATTCAGCCGTCCTACCCTGCAAGTGCATCGTAGAGAGTAAACCCATCAATCCTAGGTAATGATCGCCATGAAGATGGGTGATGAAAATATGGCCGATTTTGCCATGTCGAACCTTATAACGCATCATTTGCATTTGCGTACCCTCTCCACAATCCAATAAAAAAAACCGCTCGCGTACATTGAGTACTTGAGCGGTAGGATGTCTATCAAGGGTGGGGGTAGCGGAACTACTTCCCAAGATGGTTACTTCAAATGGCATTATTATTTGGAGACAACAAGTCTTTTTGTCAACACACTGTTTCCGTTTTCGATGGAAAGCACATACACACCGGAAGCCTTATCACCAATATCGATACGCTGCTTGTTCAAACCTTCAGATGCCCTGACGGATCTGTTCAAAACCTCCTTGCCCAGGATGTTGTACAGTCGGAGGGTATAAAGACCAGACCTGGGTGCCGTAAATTCGAAATCGGTGAAATTTGAAGCAGGGTTTGGAGATAAAGACTTGATCTCGAATTTGGATGCTTGCAAACCATTTAGGCCGCTGGTAGTATTGATGGTAATGCTGTAATAATCCAATGTATCAACCTGGGAAATTGGAAATCCTAAAAAAGTAGCATTAGTTGTAAGGATGACATTCACAAAGTATACACCAGCAGTGGTAGGAGTTCCTGAAATCAACATGCAACCGTTAGAGTTTCCGGGGAACACTCCGTTAGCAGGAGTTGTGCTGTAAGTTAATCCTGGAGGCAATCCGGAAACAGATGTAACGGTAATGTTTGCAATTGTAATATTTGTTGGAGGCAATCCATTAATTGAAACAACTGTATCGTCGGGCACTCTGGCCTGAATAACCTGGGTGTATGGCAATCCAACAACACCTGATGACAATCCAGTAGCACTATCAGGATAAATTCCTGCAGTGGTGATGGTTGTGTTGGGAGTACATTGGGAATAAACTTGAGAAGCAATAGCCAAAAAAGCGAAACAAATAATGAGTAGCTTTTTAATCATGTTGTTAGGGTTTGTTTGTGTTTGGTTTATTAAGGTTGAAATCAAGCTGCAGAAATTGTGCTGATGGCATCCTCCAAGGATGGAGAAATAGACAGCACCGAATCCAATTGACTAATGGTGATGAGTTTTTTAACACCGTCACTAAGTCCGGTAACAATGAAGTTACCGTTGGCATTTCGACAAACCCTGTTGCCAACAAGTACAGCACTCAAACCTGAAGAGTCGCAATACTGGGTGTCTGTCAAATCAAGGATGATGTTATTGTAACCCTCGCTATTGATGATCAGCAACTCCGACTTCAGATCGGCGGAAATCAATGTGTTTAGTTTCTCTTCATGTAGCCGGATTAAGGCATACTTATCGTTTTTGTCGAGGGTGTAATGCATCTAGTGTATGAATATATCTTATCAAATTAAGCAAAAAGAATCTGTATTGACAAAATCCAAGAATTTGGAAATCTAATCTACCTGACCAGCAAGCAGATATAAAACCGCCATTCGAACAGCAACGCCATTCTCAACCTGCTGTAAAATAATGGATTGACCCGAATCGGCAGCGTCGCTAGATAGTTCCACCCCGCGATTAATCGGTCCAGGATGCATCACAACAATCTCCTTGTTCAGACTTTCCAATACCCTTTTATTGATGCCATACATCATGGTGTATTCGCGAAGTGAAGGGAAATACTTGATGTCTTGCCTCTCCAATTGAATTCGCAACACATTGGCAACATCGCACCAATTCAAAGCTTTCATCAAATCGTGTTCTACCAAAACGCCCAAATCCTTGATGAAACGAGGTATTAAGGTAATCGGTCCACAAACCATGACCTCGGCGCCAAGCTTTTTCAAACAGAAAATATTAGACAAGGCAACCCTAGAATGCAGAATGTCACCAATGATGACAACTTTTTTACCAGCTACATCCCCGAGTTTTTCCCGGATGGAATAGGAATCCAAAAGGGCTTGTGTGGGATGTTCGTGGGTACCGTCACCGGCATTGACAATTTTGGCCTTGACATGTCTGGATAGGAACAATGCGGATCCGGGCTTGGGATGACGCATAACCACCATATCTACTTTCATGGCCAGTATGTTGTTGACGGTATCAATGAGGGTCTCTCCTTTGCTCACAGATGATGAAGAAGCGGAGAAGTTCAAGACATCGGCAGAAAGTCGTTTTTCAGCAAGCTCGAAAGATAATCGTGTACGAGTCGAATTTTCAAAAAACAGATTGGCAATAGTAACATCCCTCAATGAAGGCACCTTCTTGATGGGTCGGTTGATTACATCCTTGAAGTTATCGGCTGTAGAAAACACCAACTGGATATCATCAAAAGTGAGGTCTTTGATTCCAAGCAAATGCTTTGCGCTGAATGTCCCACTCATGATGAAACCTCCTTGCTGTTTAACCATACCTCGTCAGTTCCATCCGTTTCATTCCACAACACTCGAACCTTTTCAGACATGATGGAGTCAATGGCTTTACCCACATAGTTGGGTTCTATGGGTATTTCACGACTGAACTTCCTGTCTATAAACACCAAAAGTTCAACCTTGAGTGGTCGACCAAAACTTTGCAACGCATCCATGGCAGCCCTCACAGATCGACCGGTGTATAACACATCGTCAGCCAAAATGACCTTCTTGTTCTCAACAACAAAATCTATATCAGTAGAGCTAGGAACAATGACTTGCTCCCTCCTTCTGAAATCGTCTCTGAAAAAGGTTATATCCAAGTTACCATTGACAACGAGGCGACCCTTCAATATTTCCTCTAGCCTGGATGCGATGCGCTTGGATAAGTAGGCACCACGAGGTTGCAATCCTATAATGACGGAATTTGAAAAATCGCCGTGGTTCTCGATAAGCTGATAACACAACCGGTCGATAGTTATGGCAAAGTTGCGGGGTGTCAGGATCTGCCTTGAGGACATATTCCGTAGTTCGGACAAATGTAGTGGATTTGATTGGTCAAAAAAAATCCCCCGTTTCCGGAGGATTTTTTTATCAATTGTTATCAGGATTATCGCCTTTGGCTTTGGCTTCTTTTTCTTCAGAGGCCAACTCAGAGCGAAGGGCGCTTAACACACCCATATCTCCCAAGGTGGATTTCTCCAGGTTGTCCTTCACCTTCTTAATCGACTTGGCAGTTGAATCTGTCTCGGTTTCGCTACCCGTCTTACCAGGATTTTTGACATCCTCGAACAAACGAGAGTGAGAAACGATCACCTTACGGTTATCCTTGGAGAACTCGATTACTTTGAAAGGCAATCTCTCATCCGTTTTGGCAGTAGCACCATTTTCTTTGGATAAGTGGCGGTATGGGGCGAATGCTTCTACTCCGTATTCGAGTGTTACAACAGCACCCTTATCGGTAACCTTGCCTACGACACCCTCGTGAACCGAATCCAATTTGAAGATGGTCTCATAGGTGTCCCATGGATTGTCTTCAAGTTGCTTGTGACCGAGGCTGAGTCGACGATTTTCAATGTCTACCTCCAAAACAACTACTTCAATTTCGTCACCGATCTTGGTGAACTCTGAAGGATGCTTCACCTTTTTAGACCAAGAAAGGTCGGAAATGTGAATCAAACCATCGATACCCTCTTCCAATTCAACGAATACGCCGAAGTTGGTAAAGTTGCGAACCTTCGCTTTGTGGCGTGAGCCTACTGGGTATTTGGTGCTTATTTGTCCCCATGGATCAGGCATCAACTGCTTCAATCCAAGAGACATCTTGCGCTCCTCACGATCCAAGGTCAATATCACTGCTTCTACCTCATCGTCCTTCTTCAAGAAGTCCTGAGGGCTACGCAAATGCTGTGACCAAGACATTTCGGATACATGTATCAAACCTTCAACGCCGGGTATCACCTCTACAAATGCACCATAGTCGGCGATAACTACAACCTTGCCTTTTACCTTATCGCCAACCTTGAGGTTGGTGTCGAGTGAATCCCAAGGTTGGGCAGTAAGCTGCTTCAATCCAAGTGCGATACGCTTCTTCTCATCATCGAAGTCTAGGATAACTACATTGACCTTTTGGTCAAGCTGCAACACCTCTTCTGGATGGTTGATACGACCCCAAGAGATATCGGTGATGTGCAGTAGTCCATCCACACCGCCAAGATCCATGAACACTCCATAGGAAGTGATGTTCTTGACAGTTCCTTCGAGTACCTGACCCTTTTCGAGCTTGGAAATGATCTCGGCCTTTTGGCTTTCGAGTTCCTCTTCGATGAGAACCTTGTGGGAAACAACTACATTCTTGAACTCATTGTTGATTTTTACAACCTTGAATTCCATGGTTTTTCCTACGAATACATCGTAATCGCGGATTGGCTTGACATCGATTTGTGAACCTGGTAAGAAGGCCTCAATTCCAAATACATCTACGATAAGACCGCCTTTGGTGCGGCATTTGACAAATCCAGTGATGATCTCATCCTTTTCAAGGGCCGCATTAACACGCTCCCAAGATTTCAAGGCACGAGCCTTTTTGTGAGAGAGAATAAGCTGACCGTTTTTGTCTTCCTGTGTTTCCACATATACTTCGATCTCGTCGCCGATTTTCAAATCAGGCATGTGACGGAATTCGGACAAAGGAATAAGACCGTCGGATTTGAACCCAATGTTCACCACGGCCTCCTTTCCGGTAAGAGCAATGATTCGGCCCATGAGAACATCATGCTCCACGACAGAGCTCAATGTTTGGCCGTACATTTCTTCAAACCTGGTGCGATCCTCCGATTTATAGATGTCGGAGTTTTTGCCAACATTATCCCAATCAAATTCGTTGATTGAAGGTTCTGCGCGGCGAATTTTTGCGGTGTTCTGATCCATGACGGGTTAGTTACTAAACTGTTTTAAAGGGTTAGACACAATTACTCCTTTTCTCCTGAAAAGGAGCGCAAAGATAGGTAAAAAAAACCTTTAAAAGCAAAGAAATTCAAGGGATTAATAACCGAATCCGGTTAAGAAATCAGGAAGCTGGTTCCTGGTGCATCAACCCTAGGTAACTGGCTACATCTTCCATCAACCACATGGGTGTGGAGGTAGCGCCACATATACCAACTTCGTTGGCTCCTTCAAACCAATGGTCTTGTATTTCAGCTACTTCTGAAACAAAATGGGTTCTTGGATTCACTCGCTTACAAACCTCGTACAAGGCTTTTCCATTGGAGCTTTTCTTCCCACTTACAAAAACAACGACATCGAATCTAACCGCAAATTTTTCCAATTGAGGTTCCCTGTTGGATACTTGCCTGCAAATGGTATCATTGGCTATAAGCTCACCCACATCCCGAACACCTCTGAAATCGTGAACTCTTTTTTCGATAGCCTCTTGGATTTTCTTGAATCCAGCCGTGCTTTTGGTGGTCTGCGAGAATAAATAAACCGGACGGTTGTAATCGATTTTATCCAAATCCTGCTCACCGGTGACAATAATGGCGGCTCCCTCGGTTTGTCCAACCAAACCATTAACCTCGGCATGTCCAGGCTCTCCATAAATTACAACCTGGCCGTTGTTTTCTTTTACCTCTTCAAAACTGGTTCGAACCCGATTTTGAAGTTTCAAAACCACAGGGCACGAAGCATCGATCAGCTCGATATTGTTTTTTATGGCCGTTTCGTAAGTCTCTGGGGGTTCACCATGAGCACGAATCAAAACTTTGCAATCACGGAGCTCCCTAAATTGGTCGTGGTTTATGATTTTCAACCCTTTTTTGGTTAGGCGGTCCACCTCCATATTGTTGTGGACGATGTCGCCTAAGCAATACAAAGTACCTGAGTCATCCAACTCTGCTTCAGCCATTTGAATGGCAAAAACAACGCCAAAACAAAATCCGGACTCGTGATCTATTGTGATGTTCATGGAGTGTGTCAATTAGGTTTCAAACAACAGAAATGCAAAAGGGTTTATCACTAAGTCATTATTTCAATTCAATGCAATTTAGCAACTCTTTCCAATTCATTGACTACAAATTCCAATTGTCCATCAAAATCCAACGAAGAGTTATCTAAAACAACCGCATCATTTGCTTTTCGCAGTGGGCTCTCTGATCTGTTCTGATCCTCCCGATCTCGCTCCTCTAAATTTTGCTTTACCTCTTCCAAAGTAGCTTTCTTTCCCTTGGACAATAGCTCTTTGTAACGCCTTTCTGCCCTGATGGCTGGATCAGCGGTCATGAATATTTTCAAGTCCGCATCCGGGAAAACGGTTGTGCCGATGTCTCGTCCATCCATTACCAGTCCACCATTCTGTCGCATTCTTTGCTGCTGAGACACCATACGATGCCTGACTTCCGGAATAGCACTTACAAAACTAACTAGTGAAGAGACTTCCATGCTTCGTATTTCCTCCTCGACATTTTCTCCATTCAGCCAAATTTCAGTGGTTCCACTTTCGGGCGATAAGTGAAATTCCAAATGGATCTCATCCAATTTACCAGATAGTTTTTCATTTTGGATTTGATCCAAATGAACCGGGATGCCGTTTCTCAAAAAATATAGGGTTACCGCTCGATACATCGCTCCGGAATCAATATAACGCAAACCAAGTCGTTTTGCCAAAGCTTTCGCAACAGTGCTTTTTCCACATGAGGAAAAGCCATCTATAGCTATGACGGGGTTCTGATTCGACATGTTAAAGGCAAAGTTATGAAAATGCAAGGTGAACGAATTTGGAGCCATTAGGCTTGATGAAACCCAACTATTTGTATCTCTTTTCGGATTTCGAATTTCTTGATTTTTTACGCTCCGGACCTGGTCCGTTGAAATAGGTGGAAATGGTGAAATGATTCGACGGACCTGCCAGATGATATGCTGCGCGCCCATAGCTGAAATGGAACCGCGACAATCTTAATCCTAAACCATAACTCAATCCAATAGTAGACTTCTTCGTTTCTACGCTCAATTCTTTTCGCCTCTGAAAATTATATCCGGCACGGATATGAAAGTTTTTGGACAAGAGAAGTTCTGTGCCAAAGACAACATGTCTCAAAATCTTATCACCCGTCGTAATTTTTACTTCAACAGGTTCACCCGTCAACGGATCCAATTTACCATCCTTTGCAGGATCTTTGTAAGTGATATCACCATTTTGAAGTTGGTGCAGAACCAATGAAAATCGAAAGGGGGCCTTTGATAATCTTTTGGATATTCCAAATTGCAAATCCAAGGGCAAGCGCTCCTTCTCCCCTTCACGATATCCTTTCAATTGGTAACCGAAATTTTTGACCACCAAACTGAGGTCAAGAAGTGATTTGTGGAAATAATAATTCAGTCCAACATCGGCAGCCATGCCAAATGATTTATAATCGGCAAAATTCGAATAGATGGTTTTTAAAGTTGCCCCAACTGAAAAAGATGAATCAAGGATGTCGCGCGCGTAGGACACATTAAATGAATATTCAGAGGCTTTTATTCGGCCAATTTCCACTCCGGTGACATCCCTTTCGGTAAAATCACCATAACCCATGTAATGTACTCCGAACAACATCGTTTGACCTTCGCCCAACCTACTAGCGAATCCAACATGACCAAAATCGATATCTGCGTAATACTTTACATGACTGAAAGAAAACTGCTTGTCCATGGCAGCATTCAAAAGCGCAGGGTTTCCAAAAACCAAATTCAAATCATTGTCCCGAACAGGAAGCATTTTACCACCAACAGCGGCTATTCGTGCCGAAGGAATTAACCCAAGAAACTCAAATGTTTCCTCACCTCCTACTTGTGAAAAGGCGGGGTTGTTGGGCACTAAGAAAATAAATGACAAAATCCCTTTAAGGAAAAGCCGGATAACCGAATAAATGGATTTGTCTTTCAGTTTCATGCGAACAAAGGATAAGATTGAGTTAGAGCCTCCACTTCAGCAGCAACTTGATCAAGTGTTTCCTGGTTGGATGGATCCGATAAGACCATATCAATCAGGTCAACAATCGCTGTCATCTCTTTTTCTTTCATTCCGCGAGTAGTAACAGCGGCTGTTCCAACACGAATACCAGAAGTAACAAACGGAGATTTATCATCAAAAGGAACCATGTTCTTGTTAACCGTAATTCCAGCTGCTACCAAAGCCTGCTCGGCTTCTTTTCCTGTGATGGATTTAGATCTGAGATCCAAAAGCATCAAATGGTTATCGGTGCCTCCTGAAATGATTTTATAGTTCTTGGCCATGAATGCGGAGGCCATGGCCTTTGCGTTTCGAACAACTTGCAAACAGTATTCGAAGTAAGCATCGCTAAGAGCTTCTTCAAATGCAACAGCCTTGGCAGCAATGCAATGTTCCAAAGGTCCTCCTTGGGTACCGGGAAAAACAGCTGCATCCAAAAGTGCAGACATCATTTTTATCTCACCCTTGGGAGTGGTCAAGCCCCATGGATTTGCAAAATCTTTGCCCATCAATATCATTCCGCCTCGTGGACCTCTTAGTGTCTTGTGGGTGGTTGTGGTTACAATATGGCAATGTGGAAGTGGATCGTTCAACAGTCCGCGGGCTATCAAACCCGAGGGATGTGAAATATCGCCCAACAAAAGTGCACCCACCTTGTCGGCAATAGCGCGCAATCGGACATAATCCCAATCCCGCGAATAAGCCGATGCCCCACAGATCAACAATTTGGGTTTTTCCAAAATGGCTTTGGCCTCCAACTTGTCATAGTCGATGGTTCCGGTATTTTCCTCTACCCCATAGAAACAAGGCTTGTAGTACTTCCCGGAAAAATTCACCGGTGAACCATGTGTGAGATGGCCACCGTGGGATAAATCAAAACCCATGATTTTATCCCCTGGCTGCAACACAGCCAACATGACCGCTGCGTTGGCTTGAGCACCGGAATGAGGTTGCACATTGGCCCATTCGGCATTAAACAAAACCTTAGCCCGTTCAATAGCAAGCATTTCAATTTGATCAACAATCTCGCAACCTCCATAATATCTTTTCCCAGGTAAACCTTCTGCATATTTATTGGTCAAGCATGAGCCCAATGCCTCCATGACTTGCTCGCTTACAAAGTTCTCTGAAGCGATTAATTCAATCCCATGCTTCTGCCTTTTCAGCTCTTTCCGTATCAACGAGAAAACTGTCGTGTCGCGTTTCATTTCCAAGGTGGTGGTTGTAGACATTTAACTGAAATCTATTTCGGTGCTATCACCGATGTTTAAACTTTGACTGAGTCCCTTAAGGTAGGAGTCGCTGCCAACAACCGAGTGGTTGAGCACAGCTGTTTCCAGTTGCGAAAAGGATCCTATAATGGAATCGCTGATAATAGAGGATTTAACAATGGTTCTTTCACCGATGGAAACATCCGGACCAATGATTGAGTTGGATATGTCGCAGCCGGGAGCTATACTAACGGGAGGAATGATGATGGTATTGTTGAAGGCAAATCCTTGTGATAAACCCACCGTTCGCTTCAACAAAACCGCGTTGGTCTCCAATAGGCTCGTCTTACTACCGCAATCGTACCAGTTTCCAACCTGAAAGGCTCTCACCTTCTCTCCTCTTCCAACCAACTGCGACAAGGCATCCGTCAAATTATACTCATCTCTGATTTTCACTTGGGCCGATACCATATCATCCAAAGTTCGCATGATTTGTTCAGCGCTGTGGAAATAATAAACACCCACCAAAGCCAAATTGGATTTAGGTATCGTGGGCTTCTCATGCAACCTTGTCACAAACCCCTCCTCGTTGATTTCGGCAACACCGAAGCTCCTGGGGTCGTCTACTTTTTTGACTCCGATTCCATGGCATTGGGTTTTAGTAACTGATTCTAAATCGAAATCCACGATGGTATCACCCAAAATAACAAGCAGTTGCTCCTCGGGGGAAACCAAGTCCCGAGCAAGCCAGAGGGCATGTCCCGTACCTTCCCTGGGCTCCTGTACCACAAAGGAGGAGCGAATATGCGGGTACCTTTCGGTGATAAAAGACTCAATCTTATCTCCTAAATATCCAATGATGAAAATAAAATCGCGTTGTCCCGCTTCAATCAGCGAATCCACAATATGGGCCAGAATAGGCTTACCAGCCACAGGCACCAAAGCCTTAGGTTGGGTATGTGTATGCGGCCTGAGCTTTGTTCCGATGCCGGCAACGGGTATAACGGTCTTCATAAGTGTTGAATCACAAAGGTAATTGAAAGCAAAATCAAAAAGTGAAATGCTTCCAACACAACCATTGAGCCCTATTTCACATCTTTGCATAAGAGTAAAATCAACCCAGACAAAGAGCAGTTAGGTTGAAAAGTCAAAAATCCAAGAAACATTACATGAGCAACCGTATTACAGAACTATTTGGAATAGAATACCCCATCATTCAAGCAGGTATGATTTGGTGCAGTGGTTGGCGGTTGGCATCGGCTGTAAGCAACGCTGGAGGATTGGGAATCATTGGAGCAGGATCCATGTACCCGGAGGTTTTGAAGGAACAGATCAACAAGTGCAAATCGGCCACATCAAAACCCATTGCTGTTAACATACCGTTGCTTTACCCTTCCATAGATCAACACATCGAAACGGTAATCGCGGAGAAAGTGCCTATCGTTTTCACATCTGCAGGCAATCCCAAAACATGGACCTCTAAGCTTAAGGACGCTGGCATCAAAGTAGTTCATGTGGTGAGTAATTCGAAATTCGCCATCAAAGCCCAAGAAGCAGGCGTTGATGCCGTTGTCGCCGAAGGATTCGAGGCGGGAGGCCACAATGGCCGAGAGGAAACTACAACACTTTGCCTGGTCCCTCTGATTTGCAAAGCGGTACAGATACCTGTCATCGCTGCTGGTGGCATATCCACTGGTCGATCCATGCTCGCCGCCATGGTGCTAGGGGCTGAAGGGGTTCAAATAGGGTCGAGATTTATACTTTCTGTTGAATCTTCTGCACACGAAAATTTCAAACAAGCCATCCTGAATACCGGTGAGGGAGGCACTGCCTTGGCATTGAAAAAACTCACCCCGGTGAGGCTTATAAAAAATCGCTTTTACGAAGCGGTTCATGAAGCGGAATCAAAAGGGGCTAGCGCCGAAGAACTCGGCAACTTGTTGGGAAGGGCTAGAGCTAAAAAAGGAATGTTTGAAGGCGATATGGAGGAGGGAGAGCTGGAAGTTGGGCAAGGCGTGACTCAAATAGGGAAAATAATGCCTGCCGCGGAAATTGTGAATGAAATCTGGTCCGAGTACAAGACCGTTAAAAAAGAAATGTGCGAAAATGATATCATTTGAGAAATTCCAGCTGGAGAACGGCCTAACCGTTTTGGTGAACACCGATAAGTCGACGCAAATGGTTGCGATGAACATATTGTATAATGTGGGAGCGCGCAATGAGGATCCACTGAAAACCGGCTTCGCCCACCTTTTCGAGCATTTGATGTTTGGAGGATCCATAAACATTCCAGATTACGACAAGCCTTTGCAATTGGCTGGAGCTGAAAACAACGCTTTTACAAACAACGACTTCACGAATTATTATTTGACCATACCCTCCCATAATGTGGAAACAGCCTTTTGGCTGGAATCTGATCGGATGCTCAGCCTAGCCTTTTCAGAGCGAAGCCTTGAGGTGCAACGGCAGGTGGTGGTTGAAGAATTTCGGCAGAGATACCTAAATCAACCCTACGGAGATGCATGGCTTAAACTACGACCTCTCGCGTTCAAAGTTCACCCATACCAATGGGCTACCATTGGAAAGGAGATAAGCCACATCGAGTCTGCTTCTTTAATCGATGTAAAAGACTTTTTCAAAAGGTTTTACCACCCCGGCAATGCGGTAATGGCGCTGTCGGGAAATATATCCGTAGATAAAGCCAAGGAACTGTCGGAAAAATGGTTTGCACCTATTCCTTCATCTGCAAAAGCGGAAAAAAACTGGAAGGAAGAACCCAAACAGACCGAGGCGAGGGAATTGGTTTTGGAGGCATCAGTGCCCTACCCGGCCATATACAAAGCATGGCATTGTGGTTCTCGGACAGATGGAACCTTTCATGCAACAGACCTGGTTACAGATGTGCTGTCTGCCGGGAAATCATCGAGGCTGTATAATGCATTGGTGAAGGACCAACAGCTGTTCTCATCTATAAATGCCTATACCATGGGTGACATGGATCCAAGCTTGGTGGTTGCCGAAGGTAAAGTTAGAGAGGGTGTGGATATTCATTCTGCAAACAAGGCCTTAGAGGAAGAAGTGGAAAAACTTGCCTCCCATCTTATTTCCTCGGATGAATTAGAGCGGATACACAACAAGGCGGAATCATCAAACGCATTCAGCGAAATGAACATTGCAAACCGAGCTCTCAACCTCTGCTTTTTTGAAACAATTGGAGATGCCAAAGAAGTGAATGAACAAGTGAAAATTTACCGAACTACCACACCGGAAATGATACGATCGGTGGCAGAAAATATTTTCAAAAAAGAAAACTGCTCCACATTGACCTATATACCCGCGAAATAAAATTATGCTGGATCGAAAAACACCCCCTGCCCCTACCTCCTCCGAAAAAACAACTTGGATTGAAGCACAAGAGCATGCGCTTGCAAACGGCTCTAAGTTGTTCTCCATAAACGCAGGCGAACAAGAAGTGATTCGATTTGAAATCATTTTCCCTTATACAACTTCAGACATCAAATCATACAGAGTTGCGAGTTCTTCGCACTCCCTCACCGACAGCGGAACCACAACCCTAGACTCCAAGTCAATTGCTGAAGCTTTCGATAGACTTGGTTCATACTACCAGGCCGATTCAGGTTACGACCATCGTACTTACACCATATTTTCACTGAGATCCTCGTTTGAGAAAACCTTAAAAATCTTGAGAGAGCTGCTTGAAAACGCAAACTTTCCCGAACACGAGGTCGAAATTTGGAAAAAAAGAAACAAAGAGCAACTCCGAATCAGTCGAGAAAAGGTTTCCTGGTTGACTAGAACAACATTTGTAAATGAACTGTTCGGAAAGGCCCATCCCTATGGTTTCGTTCCACTGGAGGAGGATTATGAATCGATTCAGGCGGATGAACTGCGTACCTTCCATCGGGATTTCCTTCAAAAACAAGAACCATTATTTGTTATTTCAGGCAAATTAGGCAAGAGAGAAATTGATCTGGTTAACCGAGAATTCGGAAATAACCCAACCACCTCGGGTTTCAAAGATTTTAAACCCACAGCCCCCTCTGAAGCTTTAAACAATAAAATAAGAGTAGAAAAAAAAGATGCTTCGCAGTGTAGCATCCGCATTGGAAGACAGATGTTCGCCAAGAACCATCCAGATTATATCCCTTTTCAAATTACCAATACGGTATTGGGAGGTTATTTCGGCTCAAGGCTGATGTCCAACATTCGAGAAGACAAAGGTTACACCTATGGTATAGGTTCCGTAATGGTCCCATTTTCATCCAGTGGTATGTTTTTCATTTCCACAGAAGTTGGTAAGGATGTTTGCGATGCGGCAGTTGGGGAAATTTACAATGAGCTGTCTAGGCTTTCCAATGATCCTCCAAATCAAGAGGAGTTGCAAGTTGTCAAAAACTATCTCTTAGGCGAATTTCAGCGTAGTCTTGATGGACCATTCGCATTGGCAGATCGCTTTAAATCGCTACACTTGCATGGTCTGGAGTATGATTATTTAAATAAATATCTGGATATTTTGAATAGCTTTTCAAGTAAGCAACTTGTAGAAATGGCTTCCAAGTACTTCAATTCAAATGAATTTGTCGAGGTTATAGCTGGTTAAAGGTAGGATATCAACTACCTGCCCAATTTAAAATTAGCTGTAAATCAAATACTACAATCCTTCCGGGGCCTGCATCCCTGTCCCCAAAATTGTCGTCTTCAAAAACAGAAGAATTGGCGCTTATTCATGTCATACATTAATGTATAGTACATTTTTCACTCCGCTTTACTAAATTTGTTAAATCCCTGAATTGTCTTCATACCATATCTAAAATCAAATCCCTTGAAAAAACATTTACTCCTGTTGATCATCTTAGGCTGGAGTCTTTTGCACTCCACCGAGACTAAAGCCAGCCATGGAATGGGCGGCGAATTGACATGGACATGCCAGCCTAACGGTCAGTTCAAGTTCAGACTGAAATTTTACAGGGATTGCAGTGGGATTCCTGCTCCCAACAGTGTTACACTCACAACGACCGTTCCAGGTGTGCCAAACATTCCTATGCCAAGAGTGCAGATTAACGACATTTCTCCTAA
>Ga0315906_10000972_pt1 | contig 43478 bp, 35 predicted proteins | sample LakEriMetagenome_4_FD_203526 | JGI IMG/M metagenome (GOLD analysis project Ga0315906, IMG submission 203526) | Freshwater fungal communities from buoy surface, Lake Erie, Ohio, United States - Buoy 2 MA122 | ecosystem: Environmental > Aquatic > Freshwater > Lake > Lake biofilm | place: USA...
GATTGCTTCTCTTGGGGGGTTTTTAGGTAGAAAAGGTGACGGTGAACCAGGTGTTAAAACTATTTGGTTGGGACTGCGAAGGTTACATGATATCAGCGAGACTTGGAAACTATCTCATCAAATTAGTCCCCCCATAGAACCCCCTTGAGCCATCTTGCACACTTTTCTCTTTTTGTCAAATTTTATGTTAAGAAAGATGTGACTAATGGATAGCTTATTAAGGGGGGATCAAGGGGGGATTAAAGGCAAAATCCATTTTTAATTTAATTATAACCAGCTACTTATACCCCAAATTCCCTACTGTAAAGCAATCGCCATCGCTTCTTGGGGAATTTGTCGGTAAATTGGTTTTAAAAATTGTTCTATGGCATCCGATTCGGGGGCAGCCAGGGGAAAATTGCCTAAAATGTCGAGAATGGTTTGATTTTCATTCCCCGGCGTAATCACAACTAGGGAGGGATCTAGCTCCTCATCGTACTGCCAAAAGCGATCGATAGTGCTGTCGGGGGCAGTTTTTTCAACTACTGTGGGGGGTTCACTGACTGCTAAAGGTTGATTATCAGAAGAATAGGAGCGTTTTTCTCGTAAAGCTTCCAGAATTTGGCTTTTGGTTCGGCCGCGCAGTTGCAAAAGCAAGAAGGGATCGACGCTAAAACGATCACCCAATTGATAATATACTGCTCCTATATGTTTGCAGGGGTTGGCTTGATCGGGACAGGTACAACGAGAGCGAATATCAGCTAGGGAAAAGGGAAATAAATTCACCCCACTATCGATAAAAACACGCTCAATATTATCGGGCATTTGTCCCGTGAGCAATTGAGCGGAATAAATAGCCTTTTTGGAGAGAAGCTTAATAATATAATCCCATTCTTCATCACTAAAAGCCGCTAGGGATAAATCCACTATATAAGGCTCTGGTTCACTGCCTTGTACTCTAGCAATAACTTGCGAGTCTTCAAAGTCAATACTTAAAACATTGCCTTCTCTGGCGTAAAGTCTAGCTCGTTCCAAGCGTTTTTTAAAGCGATAGGAATCGAGTAGTTCTAGCCATTTTTGTACCCACCAAGCTTGTTCTGTCATTTTTTATTTACCCTACAGCTTATCAGCTTCGTTACCAACAAAAACGCCAATTCAAAAAGGAAACACATCAGCCTTAAGAGTTGACAGAGAAAGGCTCATCAGGTATATTCTGATCTTTAACAACAAAAAATCAGACCCAAAAACGAAGCCCTTAACATTCTAACATAGAACAAAGAAACTTGCTCTACCAACTTGGTCAAAAGGGAAATTTATCTTAACGGCAAATAGCCGTCTTGCTGGTATGTCATCTATGAAGCAGAAACCCAAATTGTGAGTTTTGGGAATCGCCGTCCGTTTTACGGCGGTCAGGATGTCAAGAAACCATCTACAAAATTTCTTGGGAGAGGGGATTAAACGAGCATACTAAGGGACTGTTAAGACAAGTCTTTCCCAAGAGAACGAATTTTAAAATTGTTAAGCCAGAGCAGGTAGAAAGAGCCATAAACTTGATTAACAATCGTCCTCGATAATGTCTTGACTATCGTAGCCTGAATGAGGTATTATGTGATAGCTCAAACAGGGATGAAATTCAGACTTGAATTAGCCCAACGATCAAAAATTTAGCCGCTGCTTATCGAAATCCTTTAGAAAGCCTGATTAACCATTGTTTATCGGCAGAAGGAGGTTATACGCCATCGGATTTTCCCGATGCGGATCTTAATCAGTCAGAACTAGATGAACTGCTCTTAGAACTCGATTTTTAAACTCAATCTAATGTTTAACCCTCATGCTTGATAACAACTATGTCATCGCCTAATCTTCCCAGTGAAATTGAAAATCGTAAAAGCGAACATCTGCGAGTTTGTATCGAAGAAGATGTGGAATTTCAACAACTTACAAGCGGTTTAGAAAAATATCGTTTTACCCATTGTTGTCTTCCTGAACTTGACCGCAGTGATATTGAACTGGGGACAACCTTTTTGGGGAAATCTTTAAAAGCTCCAATTCTAATCTCTTCCATGACCGGAGGAACAGAATTAGCCCATTTAGTCAATACTCGATTGGCAACGGTCGCTCAACGCTATGGTTTAGCGATGGGGGTGGGTTCTCAACGCATTGCACTCGAACAACCGGAATTAGCGCCGACCTTTGCAGTCCGTTCTCTGGCGCCAGATATTCTCCTGTTAGCGAATTTAGGGGCTGTACAGTTAAATTACGGCTGCGGTTTAGAAGACTGTTTAAAACTGGTGGAATTATTAGAAGCTGATGCCTTAATTCTGCATCTCAATCCTTTACAAGAATGGGTGCAATCGGGAGGCGATTCTAATTTTAAAGGTTTACTCGCTAAAATTCAGCAAATTTGCGCTCAATTACCCGTTCCCGTCATCGCCAAAGAAGTCGGAAATGGCATCTCTGCGGTGATGGCCAAACAATTAATTGAAGCCGGAGTCGCCGCGATTGATGTGGCGGGAGCCGGAGGCACGTCCTGGGCCAAAGTCGAAAGCCAAAGAGCCAAAGACAACAGACAAAGGCATCTCGGACAAGTTTTTGCCGATTGGGGTTTACCTACGGCTGAATGTATTACCACCATTCGGTCCATGAATTCAACCATTCCTTTAATTGCTTCTGGGGGCTTAAAAAATGGCTTAGATCTTGCCAAATCCATCGCTTTAGGAGCCGATTTAGGAGGGTTGGCTCGACCGTTTCTCGTAGCAGCGATTGAATCAGAAGCCGCCGTTGATGAGTTGGTAAAATTTTTAATTGCTGAACTTGAAATTGTTTTATTTTGCACCGGAAATCCTAATTTATCCGCCCTTAAAAATTCAGGAGCCTTAAAACCATGTTAAAGTTTTCAATGGAATTGTGTTATCCCCAGCTTGATGTCAAAACCTTAAGCGTTGGCACTTTGTGTCCCAAAGAAACCAGTAGTGAACAAACCTTAAACTATTTAATTTCTCAATGGAAATTACAACAGATTTCGGTTAAGAAGAGATTAAAAACCTCCTGGACTTAAATAACTGGGATTTTCCTGTAGGGAAGTATCGAAGGGATTGGGTAAATCTTGGGTGCGAATTAAGGGGCCAGACTGTTGCTGTTGCATGACATCATAGTATAAAGTTTCGACCAATTTCGCATCCCGGGTAATCAGATTATCGAAATAGGAACCTTGGGGAAAAGTACGCCAACCAAAAAGAGAGTTGAACTGTCCTGAAATGCTGGTGTAGTCGTAGAAACGACCAGTATTGTTATTAACAGCGCGGTTAAACAAACCGGGGATATTATTAAATCCTACCGCCGTATCGGGAGAGGGGACAAGTTGCAATTGTTGGGTTTTTACTGGTGCCGGAGTGGTGGCGGGGGAACGTTGGGCGATCGCAATAGGCGAACTCAACCAGACTAAACCGGTTAAACAAAACAGGGAAGGAAGTAAAAACTTAGCGCGCATGGGTAAAAATCTCCTCACAGGGGTAGGGTTAATTAAAAAATTGTTTCAATGGGATGAGAAAGAAATCAATACTAGCGATCGAGTCAATATATAATGACTTTTGGCTTAATTGTAACCGAAATTTTGGAGTCAGTCAGGCTCCCAATCCTGAAAATATGGCTAATTCCTCGGTAGCGACTCTCGATACTGCTTCCCTGCGTCAATTTCTCCTCGATGCTCTTGTCCGTCTTGCCTATCGAGAGGGGGATTTCACCCTGTCTTCAGGACAAAAAAGCAGCTACTATATCAACGGTAAACAAGTTACTCTCACTGCGGAGGGAGCTTTAGCCGTGGGGCGTTTATTGCTGTCTCTACTGCCTCCAGATACCCAAGCGGTGGCAGGATTAACCCTAGGGGCGGATCCGATTGTCAGTGCCGTTAGTGTGGTATCTGCCTACGAAAATCGCCCGATTCCAGCTTTAATCGTCCGCAAAGAGGCAAAAGGTCACGGAACCATGGCTTATATCGAGGGGCCGACTTTAAACCCCGGGGCCGCGGTGGTTGTCCTCGAAGACGTGGTGACAACGGGGAAAAGTGCCATGGTAGCGGTAGAAAGATTACGCGATGCGGGTTATCAAGTAGATTTAATCATTGCTTTGGTGGATAGAGAGCAAGGAGGGGCGGAATTTTACCAATCTCAGGGAATAAAGTTTCAAGCTTTGTTTTCGATTCGAGACCTACAGGCGGCTTATCAGACTAAATAGCGGGGAGTGGCGAAAAACGCTCGATAACTGGATTTTAACAGTCGGATTGGCTCTGGGGATCAACCACAAAGGCACAAAGAACACAAAGAGGAAGACAGATTCGAGCGGGCTGCTTTCATTGCCTAAACGATAAGTTAAGTAGGTAGGCGTTAAAAATTATCAGATACCCCCCTTATCAAGGGGGGCAGGGGGGATCGAACCTAAAATCCATTTTTAATTTAATTATAACCAGCTACTTAACTAGATTTTTTTCCTGTGAATAATTGGTCACTAGCTGAGGTTGTCGGCGCTAAGAAACAGATGAGAACATTGATAGATTCAGAGTCTAACTATTGACTAATACCTATTCTCGGACGGGGAATCAAGATTGCTTGACTCTCTTGGCTGCTAATGAGTTGAAGCCTTTGTCACTTTACTGATAACCCTCAGACCGACTAACTGTATACTAGGCTATAAGATTTGCTTAAAAATCTTCAAACCATGCCGAACTATTGACAGTACAGCGATCGCCAAATATGAATCAAGGCATAGATTTACAAGAAAGTTTCATTAAATCCCTAACAGACTTGGGATTAAGTGGAGGACTGGCTAAAGCGATTTGGATGCCTTTACCCATGTTCCTGATGATTATAGCCGCCACAGTGGGGGTTTTAGTCTGCGTCTGGTTAGAAAGGAAAATTTCCGCCGCCGTCCAACAGCGTATTGGACCGGAATACGCAGGACCCTTAGGCGTTTTACAACCAGTCGCCGACGGTCTGAAATTAGTCTTTAAAGAAGATGTCGTCCCCGCTAAGGCTGACCCTTGGTTATTCCTCTTCGGGCCGATTTTGGTGGTGATGCCGGTGTTTGTCTCCTACCTCATCGTCCCCTTCGGTCAAAATCTGCTGATTACTGACCTAAACGTGGGGATCTTTTTATGGATTTCCTTGTCCAGTATTGCCCCCATTGGTTTATTAATGGCGGGTTATGCCTCGAATAATAAGTATTCCTTGCTGGGAGGCCTGCGGGCCGCGGCGCAATCGATTAGTTATGAAATTCCCTTGGCTTTATCGGTATTAGCGATTGTGATGATGTCTAATAGTCTCAGTACCATTGATATTGTCGAACAACAATCCGGTTATGGCATTTTAGGCTGGAATATCTGGCGCCAACCGGTGGGTTTTCTGATTTTCTGGATTGCCGCTTTAGCTGAGTGTGAACGTCTGCCTTTCGATTTACCGGAAGCGGAGGAGGAATTAGTCGCCGGTTATCAAACCGAATACGCGGGGATGAAATTCGCTCTCTTTTATGTGGGTTCCTACGTTAACCTCGTGCTGTCGGCCCTAGTTTTCGCCGTACTCTATCTTGGTGGTTGGGAATTTCCTATCCCCGTCAATGCTGTGGCCGGCTGGTTGGGAGTGAGTGAAACCAATCCTTGGCTACAAATTATCACCGCTTCCCTCGGGATTACGATGACGGTATTAAAAGCCTATTTTCTCATCTTCATCGCTATTCTCTTGCGTTGGACTGTACCCCGGGTTCGCATTGACCAATTACTCGATTTAGGCTGGAAATTCCTTTTACCGGTATCTTTAGTTAACCTACTACTTACCGCCGCCCTAAAACTAGCTTTTCCCTTTGCTTTTGGCGGTTAATTCCCGTTTTTGCCCTGTTAACCTACTATACCTCTGACCATCATGTTTAACATCCTCAAACAAGTCAGCGATTACGCCAAAGGTAGCATTCAAGCGGCGAAATACATCGGCGAAGGTTTATCCGTTACCTTCGACCATATGCGTCGTCGTCCGATTACCGTTCAGTATCCCTACGAAAAGTTAATTCCCTCGGAACGTTATCGGGGTAGAATTCACTTTGAGTTCGATAAATGTATCGCCTGTGAAGTTTGTGTGCGAGTTTGTCCGATTAATTTACCAGTAGTGGATTGGACTTTTAACAAGGAAATTAAAAAGAAAGAACTCAAACACTACAGTATCGATTTTGGGGTCTGTATTTTCTGCGGTAATTGTGTAGAGTACTGTCCGACTAATTGCCTATCGATGACCGAAGAATACGAACTAGCGACCTATGATCGTCATGAATTAAACTATGATAACGTCGCCCTAGGCCGTTTACCCTACAAAGTCACCCAAGACCCGATGGTAACACCTCTGAGGGAATTAGGTTATCTGCCTAAAGGTGTCATCGAACCCCACGATTTACCCGCCGGTAGTCAACGCGCCGGTAAACGTCCGGAAGAAATTACCGATTAATTAGCAGTTAGCTATCAGCCGTCAGCCGTCAGCCTTCAGAAGCTGATAACTAATAATTAATAACTCTCAAACATAAAAGGAGATGAAACTACTGTGAATTTAGCCGAGGGCGTTCAAATAGTATCTTTTGGCATTTTAGCAGCCCTGGTAATCGGGACAGCTTTAGGCGTGGTACTATTATCTAATATCGTTTATTCCGCCTTTTTATTGGGCGGTGTTTTTATCAGCATTTCGGGTTTATATCTCTTACTAAATGCTGACTTTGTAGCGGCGGCACAAATTCTAATTTATGTGGGCGCAATTAACGTTTTAATTCTCTTTGCTATTATGCTTGTTAATAAGCAAGAGGACTTTTCTGATATTCCTAAACGTTGGATTCGTCAGGCATCTACTGCTTTAGTTTGTGTGGGTTTATTTGTGCTGTTATCGACCATGGTTTTAATCACACCTTGGTCAATTTCTACCACTTCTCCCGCCGTTGTGACTAATACTTTAGTAGAAATCGGTAAGCATTTCTTTAGTGATTTCCTGCTACCCTTTGAATTAGCTTCCGTGCTATTATTAATGGCCATGGTCGGAGCAATTATTTTAGCTCGTCGTGACCTTATCCCTACCCTAAAAGCTGAAGAACCTACGGCCACAGCCTTAACATTACCCGAACGACCTAGAGAATTAACCGCCCCTAAATAAGACCAAAAGAAAGAGGTATCATGCAGATTCAGTTAGAGTATTATTTGTTATTAGCGGCGGCTTTATTTTGTATCGGAATTTACGGTTTAGTCACCAGTCGCAATGCCGTCCGGGTTTTAATGTCGATCGAATTGATGCTCAATTCTGTTAACATTAACTTAATGGGTTTTTCCAACTATCTTGACCCCGCTAATATTCGAGGCCAAATTTTTACTATTTTCGTGATTACCGTAGCGGCAGCCGAAGCAGCCGTGGGTTTAGCGATTATCCTGACTATCTATCGTAACCGCGACACCATCGATATGGAACAGTTTAACCTGCTCAAATGGTAAGCTTTTAAATATTTACCCCCCCTCTCTCCCTTTTCTGGGGAGAGTTTTTTTTGGTTAATTTTTCCCTGTTAACGGGGATAAATCTCGGTGACAACTCGATCGGGGGAACTACTGGTAACAACAATGTTATTATCTTCTAAAGTGCCGATCGCTTTATCGCCAGTAAGATTAAATTTTGGTTCCTGTTGTTCATAGATAATATTCCCCTCGGCCTCGACAATTTTTTCCGACATTTTCCAAGTTAAAATCTGACTATACAATTGCGCCCCAGTTTTCTGATTAATTCCCTTAACCCCATCCTTGAGATAAGCGATGCGATTGCCTAATTCCACCACCACACGATTACCAGTAATAGTAATTTGATCTTGATATTGAAAAATTTCCGTAAGGAGAGAGATAATTATGGCTAAAGTCATATTAAAAGATAAAGTTTTAATGTTATTAAAACAGCTTGAAAAAGATATTTTTCAACCACCATTTGAGAAACTGGTAGGTGACTTAAAAGGAAAATATTCAAGACACCTTAATATTCAACATAGATTAGTTTATCGTCTTGATAAGACAGCTAAAATTTTTAAAATATTAAAGGCTTATGAACATTATTAACTGATGATCAATCACTTTTTATAATTTTTCTATATTCTCGTGAACTAATTAATTCAGGTTCTATTTCACATCTTCTGATAAAATCTTGTATTTTACTAACTGAATCCTCTAATTCTATAATCTGTTGAGGTAAATCTGAAGAATTAGAACCCCCGAATCTTAATTGATTTTCACAGGCAAGTATTTTAATTTGTTTTTGTGTCTTAATAGCTCGTAGAGTTTTTAACTTTCGTTTTAATTCAATTAATTCTGGGCTTAAAATTCTATAGTTTCTAGTATCAATTAATTGATCGTAATCTGCAAAAAGTGATATATATTCAACCCCGCCTCCTTGTTGTTTTAACTTATCTTGAAAATCCGTAAAATCTTTGATCAGTTGTTCAATAGTAAAAACTGTATTGCCCACTGAAACTCCTCTCCTGAAACAGGAAATTGTTGTTTTAGTATTTTTAAAGTATTCCTTAGTTTCGCCTTCCCAATTAAATCCAACTCCTCCTCCTATACCCGCAAATATTGATTGCAAAAAACTTATTATTGCAAAGGCGTTTAGTTCTTGTTTACTTTTCTCAGCGTATTCAATCTCTATGAGTGCTGTGTATTCAGAGCCTGTTCTAAAACCAACAATAAATTCATCGCCGTATATTCTTCTAAATTCATGAAGATTGTGTCTTTTATCATGTAAAAATTCGATTGCTTCTTGAGAAAGTTTAGGCTTCTTAATACGATAACTTCCTCCTGTAAATTGATAATCTAAAAAAAGATAAATACTATTTTGATTGATATTTGATTTCTTAAAGTATTGTGCTTTTGCTTCTCCTTGTAATAAACAAGGGCAATGTCCCACTAAAATAGGTGTTATTCCAGATACTGAAATAGAAGTATTCAACATATTACCTAATGCCTGTTCATCTTCTATTTGTTGAAAAACAAATGTATCTTTTGGCAAAAAATTTTTATCTATTAATTCATCTCTATTTATATTGTCTAAGTCTATAGCACTGTTGGGAAGTAATATCTCCTTAAAAGAGTCAAATCCACTACCTAAACGTTCTCCTTGATTTCGATACTCTCTTTCTATAGTCATAAAATTCTAATTTGATTTTCTGTAAAAGTTTTTTTAGTTAAACCTTAAAAGTATGAAAAATTAACCCGTGAAAATTTGTCTAATAGCAAATATTAGTTTTTTAAATTGTTTTCCAATCCATCCCATAAACCTTCCAAAACCCTCTCCTTTGTCTTCAGGAAGTCTAATTATGTGGTGATAATCGTCTGCGTCCAACATACTGTTTTTTTCGGGTCCTAATTGTTTAGAATATTCACTGTGATACCATTCGTCTAATTTTTTATATTCTTTAATAGTTAATTTTTTATCTTCTGGTGAATTTCCTTCTGGTATAGTTGTCAACCATTTCAAATTACGCATAGTAACAATTATCTTTCTGTAACCTACTTTATAGGATTGATTGTATTGAGCTAGAGTCATTAGTTTAGTATAGTTAAGCAAATTAAATTCATTATTTTCCTCCCAAGTAAATTCAATAGATTCCCATATATTATGTAAAAATTCATGTCGCTCTCCTTTGATTCTAATAGTGTAAGGAGTATAATAAAACACTTGTAAAGCCCTAACTCGAAGAAGGATAAATCCTTTAAAAATTCCATTTATAAGACTACCAATAGAAGCAATAAAAATATATAAAGTATGTCCTATTTCTTTAACCAAATTAGGTAAGAAATTTTTCAGTAATTCCTTGATCAGGCGGGATAGATTTTTTAATTTCGCTTTTATATTTCCATCTGTGGCTTTTCTATCCAGTGAAACGCCGAATATTAAAGAAATAATGTCAATAAAACTTGCGATACATAGTGCAACAATAGCTTCAGGGTTTCTATTAAAAACCTTTTCAACGGGAATTAAAAAATAGCCAAATTCAGAATATTCCAAATCTTGTTTTAATTTTTTTAATATTTCATCATTTAATTTTGTTGTTGAATAATTTTCACTAACCTTTTTTCCTGTTACGCTTTCATAAACTTGTTTTCTGATTTCATCGGTTAGAAGTGATAAAGGTTCTATTGCCTTATTTTTATCAACATTTTCTATTTTCTTATCATCTTGATCATCTGGTAATGATTTTTTAATCTTTTCAATTTGAGCCAGATCTGTATTCTCTTCGTTTATTTTCTCTATTTCTCTAGTTTGTTTTTTGTATTCGGGGTCTTCTCCTCTAGGTAGTTTCGGAGCATTTGGGTTATTAGGAGGTGTAACTTCTTCCCTTTTACGTTTGTCTCGATCATTTATTAAATTGTTCCTCTTTTTTAATATACTTGTTTTCTCTTGATAAATCTTAGAACTGTTAACAGCTTTGGTTACTGAATTATACAATTTTATTTCTTCAGAGTTCTTTCTTATATCTACAAGAGAGCTATAAATGATAAAAAAGCTAGTGTAAATACTAGCAACCGTTAGAAGAATAAGTAAACTTCTCCTGTAAAAAGACGATTGAATTTCTTGTCTTCCAAAAAAAAACAGGAATAAAAGTAACCCTTGTATAATTGTTCCTAGCAGCAAAGATGCGCGAATCGTTATCGGCCACTCTACTAAATTTAATTCTGGTAATATTATTTCTGCTCCTGCCACACTTGTTGACCAACTGAGGGCTTGAAGTGCTAAGATAATAATTATAGTTATTCTTTTTCCTAGCATTTCGGGATCATCTCACCTTTGCAATAAACAATTGTACTTAAATGCGAAATGCTTAGATAGCAAGCCTTTTCGGGAGTTCATAGATTTTTAACGGTTCTCTAAATTGTGTGATTCAAACCAGAATCGTTACTACAAAAGCCTTCTTCCCATTCTGAGCATTTATACTCATTACATAATTGGGATGCTCCCAGCATTTCTCTCGTTCTTCTTAATGCTTTTCTCCTTCAAGTGAAGACATTTATTTAACCCCCCGAATACTTAATACCTACTTGGCTCAAAATTTGAGCTACTTTAGTAGCGTTATAACTAGGGACTTCTATTACATCACCTGAAACTGAAGCATTTGAACCTAACTCACTTACCACTTTTGCCTTAGCCTCCGATTTTTGCGAGTCTAAAGCGTATTTATCGAGAACAAATTTAGGCATATCAACCCTTTTAATCAATTATTTAAATCCCAAAATCTTAACCTTGTAGTTGTTTTTGGTATTCTTCTGTCAGCTTAACAAAGGTTTTTTTCAACCACCACCAGATTTCACCTGATGTTTTGTAAAGAAATGTTAAGACAAGGCCAGAAATGACTTGATCTTGTTTTACAATAACTGAACTATAATATAGGTAACAATTTATTCACTTTCACACCATGAAGGATAGTTTACACTTGTTGCGTTTTATCGAAGATTTATTGATAGAGGAAGATGGGCAAAGTCTTAGCGATATTCAGCGACACATTATTGAAGAGTTATTAAACGGCAAAACCTATAAAGAAATTGCAGATAGTTATGGTTATGATGAGAAACATATTGGCGATGTGAGTAGAAATAAAATATTTAAGGTTTTATCTAAGCAATTAGGATTAGAAGAAAAAGAGCTTAATAAGTCTAATTTTCGTTGGAATATCGAAAAAGCAGTTAATTCTCAACTTTTTACAATACTAAATAAAAATATTAATTATTGTGTAAAGTCTCCTCAACCTGACACCACTAAACCAATTGAAAATAAAGAAAAATCTCCATCAGAAACATCATATCATGATTTAAGTTTAGCTCCAAAGATAAATCGTAATTTCTGCGATCGCATTTCAGAATTAGAAATCTTAACACAGAGAATATTAATTGAGAAAAGGCCTTTAATTTCCGTATCAGGATTGAGTGGAATTGGAAAAACTACCTTAGTTAGACATTTTGTAGAATTAAATTTAGAAAAATTTGAAGTAATTATTTGGCAAAATCTAAAAATATTCAATTGTTTAGACACAATTATTACTGATATTTTCACTAAAATTAATACGGATTTTATCTTAAATGATCACGATAAATTGACTCTGTTTTTAAAGTTATTGCAACGGAAAAAGTGTTTAATTATTTTTGACAATGTACAGGAATTATTTAGCGAGGGTGAATTAGCAGGGCAATATCAAACTAAACATAAAAAGTATCAGGAATTCTTTTCAATAATTACTAACGAAATTGAACATCAAAGTAGTTTAATTTTAATTAGTCAAGAGCGATGTTCAGAAATGTATTATTCAGATGAAAAATTAGATTTACTTGAATTACAAGGTTTAAATAATCGGGCAATCCTCAATAATTTAGGTTCTGAAGATGAAGAAAGCTGGTTAAAAGTAGTTCAGTTATACGAAAGAAATTTATTTTATTTAAAAGATATTGCTGTTTTAATTCAAGATGTTTATCATGGTTGTGTCGGTGAGTTTTTACAAGAGGAAAATATTGTTATTACAGCAAAAATAAAGGAAAGTTTGACTACAATAATTAAGAGATTATCGCCCATTGAAAAACAAATTATTCAATCCTTAATCAACCTAAAAAAAGATTGTTCAAGAAATGAATTAAAATTAAGTTTAGATTTATCAGCGGATGACTTGATTAAAGGGTTACAATCTTTACAAAAAAGATATTTGTTAACTAAAATTGAAGAATCAGAAATCTTATTTAATTTATCTCCTGTGTTTAAAAAATATATCAAAGATACAGGTATCTAAATAAGCGGCGCTTATCATAATTTTTTACCTCATGAACTTTGCACTGTACGGTGTTAGAGGTATCATGCAGATTCAGTTAGAGTATTATTTGTTATTAGCGGCGGCTTTATTTTGTATCGGAATTTACGGTTTAGTCACCAGTCGCAATGCTGTCCGGGTTTTAATGTCGATCGAATTGATGCTCAATTCTGTTAACATTAACTTAATGGGTTTTTCCAACTATCTTGACCCCGCTAATATTCGAGGCCAAATTTTTACTATTTTCGTGATTACCGTAGCGGCAGCCGAAGCAGCCGTGGGTTTAGCGATTATCCTGACTATCTATCGTAACCGCGACACGATCGATATGGAACAGTTTAATCTGCTCAAATGGTAAGCTTTTAAATATTTACCCCCCCTCTCTCCCTTTTTTGGGGAGAGTTTTTTTTGGCTAATTTTCCCTGTTAACGAGGATAAATCTCAGTGACAACTCGATCGGGGGAGCTACTGGTAACAACAATGTTATTATCTTCTAAAGTGCCGATCGCTTTATCGCCGGTGAGATTAAATTTTGGTTCCTGTTGTTCATAGATAATATTCCCCTCGGCCTCGACAATTTTTTCCGACATTTTCCAAGTTAAGATCTGACTATACAATTGCGCCCCAGTTTTCTGATTAATTCCCTTAACCCCATCCTTGAGATAAGCGATGCGATTGCCTAATTCCACCACCACACGATTACCAGTAATAGTGATTTGATCTTGATATTGAAAAATTTCCGTGGGGCGATCGGAAGTTAGGGTACGATTTTGATAGTTCCAAATTGCCTGAGAACCAGAAATCTGTAAAGGTGGTTCTAAAGAGCGATATTCGAGGTTTTCTTGCAGGATAACCTGATTATTTTTTCTTTCCCAACGACCGCCGATAGCAGTAAGACGATCGATAATAGTTTTATTAATATAGCGATCAAAAGCGACTTTTTGATCGGTACTAATGACCTGTTGCGGAATTTCCCAGTACAGACGCTCGGTTTGCAGGACAACACGAGATTCCTTGGCGGTGGCCACCACTTGACCTTGTAATTCTAGTTTTTCTTGGCGCGTGTCGTAGCGTCCTTGGCGCGCCTTAGCTTCTAGTTGTAGATGACTACCTTTGATCCCTTTGGGGGAGATTAAAATACCTTCCTTGGGTAGCCAACGCAATTCTGGTGCGTTAATAATGGCCTTATTGCGGGGATCTACAGCCACAATATTATCTTTGAGGAGAATTTCCTGGCCTTCCTTGTAAACTTCACCGCGGTCAGCACTAACCTGTAAAACTACTTTCCCCTCTTGATAGATATTACCCTTGATATTTTCCAGACGGGCAATTTTTTGGTCTTGGGTGTAGGTAGCTTTTTTGACCTGAATTTTCCAGAGGGGTTGTCCCGAGGGGTTAGCCTGTTCTAAAGTGGCATTATTGAGAATTAAGCGGCCAGTTTCCTCGATTTTAGGCGATTCTGTCGGCGAAATTTTCGGCGGATCAGGAGGTTGACAGGCCGTTAATCCCAGCAAACCGATTAGAAGGGCAGCCCCGCGCCCAATTGATAATTTTAATTGTAACCGCTGCCTCAATTTCGATCGCTCCGCTGCTATTTTCTCTCCTCCCAGTGTAGGGTAAGGGGTCGCCCCTTGACCGGTTGAAAGTAGTTCACTCGCTACTTTTGCTGGGAAAAACCCCCGGTTGAACGGTGAGAGTTTGTTGTTTACCCCTGCGGTTAATCTCGATTTCCAGATTACCACCGATCGCACTGGTTTCTACACCTTGCTGCACATCGGCGGCGGTTTTAACGGGGTTTCCTGCCACAGTTTCGATGATATCACCCGGTTGCATTCCGGCTTTTTGAGCGGGGGAATTTTCCACCACTCGCAGGACGATTACCCCTTCATTTTGGTCAATATTAAAGTTTAATTCTTTAGTTTCGTTCAATTGCTGCCGTAATTCTGGGGTTAGCGTCACCATCTGGATACCGATGTAGGGATGTTCCGCTTTACCCTTGCTAGATAGCTGTCCCGCCACTTTTTGGGCGGTTTCGATGGGAATAGCAAACCCTAAACCCTGGGCATCGGCCCGAATTGCCGTATTAATGCCGATAACTTCCCCCTTGGCGTTCAGCAACGGGCCGCCGGAATTGCCGGGGTTAATAGCGGCATCGGTTTGGATAAAACGAACCCGTTTATCGGGAACCCCCACTTCGCTGCTAGTCCGGCCCAAGGCACTAATAATGCCCACCGTAACAGTATTATCTAAGCCTAGGGGATTGCCAATAGCGATCGCCCACTCTCCGGGGGTTAAAGTTTCGGCCTTGCCAAAAGTCACCGTCGGTAAATTTTCCGCCTCGATTTTCACCAGGGCCACATCGGTCATATTGTCAACCCCCAGGACTTTACCCTGATAGGTTTGACCGTTTTTCAGAGTCACTTTTACTTGGGTTGTCCCTTCCACCACATGGGCATTAGTCAAAAGTAGTCCATCTGTACTAATGATAAACCCAGAACCGGTTCCCCGTTCCAAATGCTCCCTGGGAATCGGCACTTCATTACCAAAAAAGCGCCGAAAAAAGGGCTGTTTAAATTCTTCGGGAATTTGGTCGGCCACTTCCCGGGCCGAGTCAATCCGCACCACCGCCGGCCCGACTTTCTGCACGGCCTGGGCGATAAAATTAACATTACCGTCGTTTTGGGGAATAACAGGGAGAGAGAGGGAAGCGGGGAGGATTGCCGGCGGTTTATTTACCTCTAGGGGCGCTTTTCTGCTTAAATACTGATTTCCTAGCACACCCACAGTACCCCCTAGGGCGAGTAATCCCAGTGAAATCCCCAATCTTGTCAATAAACCCATAAGCTCTAGCCCTAAAATGTCGTGTGCGGTAGAATCGGCCCCAAACTTACCTATATTATAGGCTGTCTTTTTTGTCAGTAGAAAAGAATCAATGGGAACTTACCCCGTTTACGGGTCTTCTTTTAGGGGTAAAATCACGAAACAGCTATAAGAATCTCACTTCATGCAATTGTTTGATCGTATCCGTTTAGGGATAGCCGTAGCGGTGGCTAAAACCGTTACTGCTGTGGTTAAAGGACTCCGTTTAGGGGCTGCCAGCGTCTTGCCGGGGGAAATTGCCCGTCGTCTCCATCCCCGTTTGTTGCCGCTACTTTGTGGGCAAGTCCGAAGGGGGGTAATCTTGGTGGTTGGCACGAATGGAAAAACTACCACTTCCCTACTGCTAAGAACTATTCTAGAGCGTCAGGGGGCAAAAGTCACCCATAACACCACTGGGGCGAATTTAATTAATGGTTTAATCACTGCTTTATTGGCCGATGCTAATTTATTCGGCACTTTAAAGGCTGATTATGCCATTTTAGAAGTGGATGAAAATATTCTCCCTTTGGTTTTAAAAGATTGTCGTCCTCGCGCTATTTTAGCTCTTAATTTGTTTCGCGATCAACTCGATCGCTATGGGGAAGTGGATACGATTAGTCGCCGTTGGCAAGGGGCCATATCTCCCCTACCCACCGATACTTTAGTGATTCTCAATGCTGATGATCCGACTCTTTCCCATTTGGGTCAACAACTGCCCCAACGAGTTGTATATTTTGGCTTAAGTGAGCCGGAATTGTATCTAGAAGAAATTCCCCACGCTGTCGATTCTATTTACTGTCCTAAATGTGGTGCTTCTTTGGATTATCGCGGGGTTTATCTCTCCCATTTAGGGGATTTTAGTTGTCCTAGTTGCGGCTTTAAAAAGAGTAATCCTGCTTTTCATAGTCACGATTGGCCGCAGATTTTAATCGGTGTTTATAATAAATATAATACTTTAGCAGCGGGTTTAGTAGCCCAGGAATTGGGTATTAAAGATGGAGAAATTTTTGAGACAGTTCAGGGTTTTAAAGCGGCTTTTGGTCGAGCGGAAGAATTAGAAATTGAGGGTAAAAAAGTTAGAATTTTACTGTCTAAAAATCCCGTGGGTATGAATGAAACAATTCGCGCAGTGGCTGATATTTTACAGAAAGAAAAGTCTTCTACTACTCTCTTAGTTCTCAATGATCGCATCCCCGACGGGACGGATGTTTCTTGGATTTGGGATGTGGATACGGAAAAATTAACCCGTTTGGGAACAACTTTAGTAGTAACAGGCGATCGACTTTATGACATGGCTTTACGCTTACAATATAGTCAAGATAGTCTCGCTTATCCCGTTAATTTAATTGTTGAATCCGATCTAAAAAAAGCGCTCCAAATTGCCCTTAATAACACCAAAAATGAGGAAACTTTACATATTTTACCCACCTATTCTGCTATGTTAGAAGTACGAGAGATTCTCACGGGTCGAAAGATTTTGTAGAAATTAGAAAAGAGTGAAGATTAGTGTTAGGTGTTGGGGTGTTAGGGTGTTAGTTGAATTCCCCCATTTCCCCATTTGCCCATTCCCCCATTTCCCCATTTCCCCATTCCCTAATCCCCTAAAAAATTATGCAAGAACTAGAACTAAAAATCGGCTGGTTATATCCGACCTTAATGAGTACCTACGGCGATCGAGGTAATGTTATTACTATCCAAAGAAGATGTCAATGGCGTGATATTCCTGTGACAATTATTCCCCTAGATGCTCAAACAGAAGCCGATACATTTTATCAAGTAGATATAATTGTTGGGGGTGGAGCGCAGGATCGGCAACAGGAGATCGTTATGCGGGATTTACAGGGGAAAAAAGCGGCGGCGATGAAAGAACAATTATCGGCAGGAATACCGGGGGTTTTTACCTGTGGTTCCCCACAATTATTAGGACATTATTACGAACCAGCTTTCGGTCAAAGAATCGAAGGATTAGGATTATTAGACCTAGTAAGTAAACATCCCGGCCCCAATGCAAAACGCTGTATCGGTAACGTGGTTTTTGAAATTACGGCCTCTCCCTTAGCGGAGGAAATTAAAGCTATGACTGGGGAAAAACCGCTAGTAATTGGCTTTGAAAATCACGGGGGTCGTACCTATTTACAGACCGTTTCTCCCTTGGGAAAGGTGATTACTGGCTACGGAAATAACGGAGAGGACGGTTATGAAGGAGCATTTTACCACAATGCGATCGCTACCTATGCCCACGGTCCCTTACTACCCAAAAATCCCTTTTTAGCCGATTGGTTAATCCAAAAAGCTTTAGAACAAAAGTATCAAAAACCGATTTTTTTAACAAAACTTGATGATTCTCTGGCCCTGAAAGCACGATTTGCCATGTTTGAACGACTAGAACTAACCGGCGTGACCAATAAAGCCTAAACTGGTCATATACACTTATGGCAGGAGATAGTCAAACTAGCCATTAAGAATTTTAATTGTGGCAGCTTATGAAATTATGACTGGAAAAATTATCGATCGTCAAACGGCGGGGTTTCTCGTCCTCATCATCCCCCTAGCGGTGCTAATCATCCTTGTTTTTACCGCTTGGCCATTGATCCTACTTGTCTTCCTCTTAACTCTGGCAGTCAAGGTGTGGCAAGACTATCGCTGGTCAAAATTATCGACGGTGATTAACCCCTATTTCAATCAACTTTTACAGGACAATCAAGGTTGTCTCACCCCGATTGACCTATCGGCAAAAGCCAATCTCACGGCCAAATTAGCCAGACAATTTTTAGACAGAAAAGCTGAGGAATTTGGAGCGCAAAAAAAAGCTGTAGGCGATAAGGGTATGGCCTATTACTTTATCACCGCCAGTACCCTGGGTAGTATTTTTGATGAGAGTGACCCCTCTTTAGAAGAAATAGAGGAAAAACAAGTTCCTGCGATTACTGCCTCGAGATCTCCCCTGACCAATTTAGAGCCATCGCAGGAGGCTAAATCCCCCCTGATTGTCGCCGAAAAAAGCGAAAATTCTGTCCCGGAGGTTCCTGTTATTTCCTCCTCCCAACCCCTGACTAATTTAGGTAAATTATTTGAGGAAAAAGAGGAAGAAAATACCGCAGCAATCTCTGTTCAAGAAACGGTAATTCAAGAACCGGAGGAGATAATTAATCCTAGTTTAAACAGTTCTGCCAGTTCTTTGTTCCAGTCAGAATCAGAAGTTAGGGAAGAATCCCTAACCACTGTATCTGAAGCCATCTCATCGATGAGTTTGGCGGATTTGGCTAAACGTTTAGGAGTTACTCCGGCCGTTTTGGGTAGAAACAAGAAAAATAAATCCGAAACAGAATTCGCCGATTGGAGTCGCATCAGAGATCCCGATGGTATTGCTTGGAAATTTGACGCAAAAAACTCCCTATTTGTGGCCAACTGATAGATAAATTTGTTTGGTTTTCTAGACAGGCTCTCTGCCTGTCTTTTTTGGCTCTAAGATAAGGGGGTATCGGCACCCCCCTTATCAAGGGTAGGGTTGATTCATGAATCAACCCTACTATGAACCTAGAGACAGGGGGGATCAACACCCCCCTTATCAAGGGGGGATTAAGGGGGGATCAAAGGAACGCTGATTCCCGACAAGATGAGTGATTGACTTTCCTGCTTTCATCCCAAAATAGTTGTGCTAGAATGGCGAAAAATTCTCGCGATTGATAATTATGTTAGCCGAATTAGCCGCCGCCGAAATCGCTAAAATCGCCTTTGAAGCTGTTATCGGTAAATTAACGGAAGGAGCCATGGATAAAGGTGTAGAATTGTGGCAAAAAATTAAGCAAAAGTTACAAAAGGAACCCACCGCAGCCAAGGTTTTAGCGGCAGCCGAACAAACCAAATCCGAGGCAATGATTGAACAGCAAGTGGTTCCTTTTTTACAGGTAGAAATGCTCAAAGACCCCGATTTTGCCCAAGAAATCCAAACCCTAGCACAACAAATTAAACAAGTTATCAACAGTGGCAATCAAGACAATATCGCCATGAATGCCACAGCTTATGATAATAGTACCGTTAAAATAGTAGGAAAAATCGAGGCTGATACAGTTAGTTTCTAAATCCTAATGGCTCTCTTGGGTTAGTTGGGTAAAATGTATCACTGAATACATTTTATTATTCCCTATTTGCCAGAAGAGAAGGATGAACCACAAAGGCACAAAGGACACAAAGAGTAACTAGCGATCGATTAATCAAACTTATCACAGGAAAGACAAGAGAGCCATTCTAATTTTTATCTCAAGAAAACCTCCAATTTTTCTCATGACTTCAGAAACTAATTCCAACGAGATTAATCTATCGGCAACGGCACAGGATCAATCTAAAGTAAATTTAATTGGCAAAATCGAGACTAAAAATCTAATACTTTCCGAGGAACTTTTAAACCGATTGGAAACTCCATCGGGGGGTATTTTCAAGGGAGGAAATGCTCGAAAAAGTCTCGTCCATTGGCAGGGAAGGGAGGAGGAAATCACCCAAATTAAGCAGTGGTTTACTGATCCAAATGTTGCGATGATTGGCATCAAAGGAGTTGGAGGAATTGGAAAATCTACCCTAGCCAGTAAAATTTTTGAGGAGGAAATTCCCCTCGATCCTTCCCTAGGGGACGATGAAGATTTATTCCCAAAACGCTTTTGGTGGGAAGCGGGAAATCTGGGCGGATTTAGTGGTTTAGCTCGCCAATTCCTGACGGAATTTGGTTATCCCGTCCCCAAAGAAGAAATAGATTTACAGGAAGCTTTAATCAGACAATTGCAACGCCATCGCCACCTAATTATTATCGATAATCTAGAGAGTTTATTAGGGAAAGATGGTTCTTGGAATAATGAATTTTATCAGCAGTTTTTCACTGCTTGGATAGAAAAAGGTGACACGAGCAAAATTATAGTCACCACCAGAGAAAAGCCAAAAACTAGGGGTTTTAACCGTTGGATTGAGCTAAAAGGTTTGAAACCTCCTGAAGGGGCGCAATTGTTAGCGGAATCGCAAATAACAGGGGATCTAGAGAACTTTTCTCGACGGGTGGGTGGTCATCCATTACTCCTGCGATTGGTGGCGGATTTACTCCTAGCAGAATTTCCGCAAAACCCCAGTTTAGAAAGGTTAGCGGATTTAGGATTAGGAAATTTATCGCAACTTTTGAGCGATCCGCAGGTGGTGGGGAGTCATCGTCAAGAGACAGTGGGAATTGCTTTAGTTTTAGATGCTAGTTTTCAGCGACTTAGCCAAAGACAGCAGGAATTATTCACTAAAACCAGCATTTATCGCCGAGAATTTGATTCTCCAGCAGCCAAAGCGGTGATGGATAATTACCCCGAGATCGCACTGTCCGAGATCACGGCAGATTTGCGAGAATTGCAGCGACGATCATTATTAGAAGAAAAAGAGGAAAATCGCCAGCGAATTTTTAGTTTTCAGCCTTTAGTTTGGGAATATGCACAATACAAAGCCGGCGATCAAAGGGAATTACACCAAAAAGCGATCGCCTATTATCTTTCTATTGCTCAACCCGACTCCTGGGAAATCTTCAACGATGTGCAACCTTACCTAGAAATTTTCTATCATTGCTATCAGTTAACCGAGTACGACAATGCTTTTGATATTCTCCGTGCTATCGATGATTTTCTCACCCGACGGGGTTATTATCAAACCCGGGCCGATTATTACCTTGAATTAGTCACTGTTTACCAACAACAGGAGGAGCAAACCAACTGGAATTATGCCGCATCCCTCACCAGTTTAGGCAATGCTTACGATTCCCTAGGAGAATACCAAAAAGCGATCGAGTTTCATCAACAGTCCTTAGCAATCGATCGGGAAATCGGTGATCGGGGGGGTGAAGCGAAATCCTACAATAATTTAGGCACTGTTTACAATTCCCTTGGAGAATACCAAAAAGCGATCGAGTTTCATCAACAGTCCTTAGCAATCGATCGGGAAATCGGTGATCGGGGGGGTGAAGCGAAATCCTACAATAATTTAGGCAATGTTTACTATTCCCTAGGAGAATACCAAAAAGCGAGCGAATTTCATCAACAGTCCTTAGCAATCCTTCGGGAAATCGGTGATCGGGGGGGTGAAGCGGCATCCTACAATAATTTAGGCACTGTTTACAATTCCCTAGGAGAATACCAAAAAGCGATCGAGTTTCATCAACAGTCTTTAGCAATCACACGGGAAATCGGTGATCGGGGGGTTGAAGCGTATTCCTACATAGGTTTAGGCATTGTTTACTATTCCCTAGGAGAATACCAAAAAGCGATCGAGTTTCATCAACAGTCTTTAGCAATCACACGGGAAATCGGTGATCGGGGGGGTGAAGCGGCATCCTACGGTAATTTAGGCAATGTTTACTATTCCCTAGGAGAATACCAAAAAGCGAGCGAGTTTTATCAACAGTCCTTAGCAATCACACGGGAAATCGGTGATCGGGGGGGTGAAGCGAATTCCTACATGGGTTTAGGCAATGTTTACTATTCCCTAGGAGAATACCAAAAAGCGGTCGAGTTTCATCAACAGTCCTTAGCAATCAAACGGGAAATCGGTGATCGGGGGGGTGAAGCGAAATCCTACATGGGTTTAGGCAATGTTTACTATTCTTTAGGAGAATACCAAAAAGCGATCGAGTTTCATCAACAGTCCTTAGCAATCAAACGGGAAATCGGTGATCGGGGGGGTGAAGCGGAATCCTACAATAATTTAGGTGCTGTTTACTATTCCCTAGGAGAATACCAAAAAGCGATCGAGTTTTATCAACAGTCTTTAGCAATCAAACGGGAAATCGGTGATCGGGGGGGTGAAGCGGAATCCTACAATAATTTAGGTGCTGTTTACTATTCCCTAGGAGAATACCAAAAAGCGATCGAGTTTTATCAACAGTCTTTAGCAATCACACGCGAAATCGGTGATCGGGGGAGTGAAGCGAAAGCTTGGTTTAATCTGGGACTTACCTACTATAAACTCAAACGTATATCGGAAGCGAAAGAAGCATATCTTCAGTCGCGGGAATTATTTCAAGCATTGGGGTTAGCAGGATATGTTCAAAAGTGCGATGATGAAATTCGGCAATTAGAAACCCGAAAATATCCCTTAATCGTTGCTTTCTTTCTGGGGGTGGTTAAGTTTCCTTTAGTTTTAATTGGGGTGATAATAGTGGCATTGTGGCGATTGTTAAAAAGATGGTTGAGGAAAGCATAATTATCGAACCATAAATTCCTGTCACCCTAACCCTTTACGGAATATTTATTCCAGAATTTGATGAGTTGTTTTTGTATTTAACTACCTCCACAGTCACCAGTGACTTTATTGTTGATATATTAGAGGATTTCTGGGAGTCTAAAAAATCTCGTTTTGAGAAAATTAAAACTTTGATAATTAATCAAGATAATAGACCAGAAAATAATTCCAGACGAACTCAGTTTATGAAACGTATAGTTGAGTTTTGCCAAAAAATGCAAGTTATAGCCGTGCAAAGTCGTCATCGATGAGACAAAACCCGATAATTCGATCGTTAAGCTAAACCCCATTCACAGAGAAAACCGTAGTTTTGCTCTTTCGTCCACGATCCTTGCATAAACTCAGTTATAGATTAAGTAGGTAGGTATTGAAAACTTTCAGATCCCCCCGCCTATCGGCACCCCCCTTATCAAGGGTAGATCCCCCCGCCTATCGGCACCCCCCTTATCAAGGGTAGATCCCCCCGCCTATCGGCACCCCCCTTATCAAGGGTAGATCCCCCCGCCTATCGGCACCCCCCTTATCAAGGGGGGCAGGGGGGATCGAACCTAAAATCCATTTTTAATTTAATTATAACCAGCTACTTACAATACTTTTTAAACAGGATTTAGTATCGTATCTTGATTCAGCAGGGACGAAAATCTTTTCAGGACTCGTAGCGTCGATAAAGCCGCTGCACCTTGTCATAAAAACGCTTGCGGACTTTTTCTGGGGAGATCAACAAGCAATCTTCCCCGTAGGGGAGAATCTCGCGGAAAAACCAGAAGCTACTCGTTACCTGTCGGGTAATCTGCCGGACAAGGGGATTGGTCGAGATCAATTCGTTGGCGATATCGATAGCGGTTTTAGTCTGGTACGATCGAGCTAATCCATCGAATAGCTGAAACTCGGCCGAGACACTATCAAGCTGATGGCGCCACTTGCCTCTAGGGATTGGGGTAATTAAGGAATCGTTGGGGATTCGATCGAGCCGTAAACTCCAATTATGGTTTAGTTCTGATATATCTTGATTTCCCTCGGTTTCCTCGCACCAACAATCGAGATATAAGCGATCCCCGTGACGATTGATAGCGGCATGGTAAAGATGGAATTCCCAGATTCGATCGCCGGCATCCTGATAGGATAACTGAAAGGGTTGTTGTCGGAGAATGCAGCGATCGAGTTCCAGTCGCCATGGTGGGGGAGAATTATCGAGGCGGCCTTCTAGCTCTTTCCGTAAGGGTCCCGACAGTTCGCTCCGTTCTAATAGTAGTTTAGTTAGTTCTAGGGCGATGGGGATTTGTCCGGCATCAATAAGAGAATCGATCGCCTGTTGGAGCATCTGCAAGCGATCGGGCTTCCAGTCGTGATTAGGAGCGATTTTAAGCTTATTATGGGCAATTTCTTTGATTAGCTTCGATATATTCGGTTTATCTCCCCAAAATAGCCCGAATTCACTGGCAAGGATTTCTAGGGCCTGTTTTTCTTTTTCACTGACCGATAAAGTGATTGATTGTCCTATCCGGCTCATAGTTTATAAATATACGGACACTTTTTCTGTTAAGGTACTTGTCCATCCCTATTATCGTGGTTAGTATGGAAGATAGCAAGGAATTACGGACAGAAATTCATGGTAAATTATCAAGTAACGCTCAAGCCGGTCTATTCCTGTCCCGCAGACGAGATACCGGACGGGATCAAGGTTCCGCAAGGATGGCGGTTATCGTGGCATCAGGTGGAGACGTGGAAAGCACTAAATGATCCCAATGTCGAGGTAATCATCAATTCGGCCATGACGGGGGACGGGAAAAGTCTGGCGGCCTACCTGCGAACTTTGCAAGGATATTTCCCGATTATGGGACTCTACCCAACCAATGAACTGGCGCGGGATCAGCGGGGTCAGATCGAGGCATATATTCAACGATTTCAACCAACGGATCAACCCCGGGTCAATCTTTTGACCGGGCCCGAGTTGGAATTGTACGCCGAACGGGATGGGAAAACGAAAGCGATCGCTCTAGAGACTCGATCGAAACAGTCGGAAATTCTCTTAACTAACCCCGATATTTTCCATTATCTGCATCGGGGGGCCTATTTAACCCCCTACGATAACCCCGATCAGCTATGGAACCGGATCGATAAACATTTCGATCTCTTCCTATTCGATGAATTTCACGTTTTCGGCACGCCACAGGTCGCCAGTATTATCAATACCATGCTTCTAATCCGACGGGCCAATCGTGGGAAACGATACCTGTTTTTGTCCGCAACTCCCGACGAGGGTTTACTAAAACGATTGGATAAAGCGGGGTTTCGCTATCGATCGATCGACCCGGTAAGAGAAGGAAAATACCAGTTTCCCGATACCCCAGAAGAGGCCAATTCCCTCGCTCAACAGGGATGGCGACAAGTAACCTCGGAAATCGAGCTATCTTTTATTCCTTTACCGTCGAGTTTTCAAACTTCGGAAAATTGGTTGAAAGAAAATAAAGAGCGAATTTTAGACTATTTTAAGCGATACCCCGGCAGCAAGGGCGCGATTATTCTCAATTCGATCGCTTCGGTTAAACGTCTGCTGCCGATTTTCCGAGAATTATTGGCGACTATCGGTTTAACGGTGGGGGAAAATACGGGTCTTTCGGGAACGCGGGAGAAGTCGGCATCGTTAAATCGTGATCTGGTGATCGGAACGAGTACCATCGATGTGGGGGTGGACTTCAAGATTAATTTCCTCATTTTTGAGTCGTCGGATGCGGGAAATTTTATTCAACGTTTCGGCCGTTTAGGCCGTCACAGCGGCTACGATCGAAAGGGAACGGCGGTAAAATTTGCTAACTTCACAGCGATCGCTCTGGTTCCGAAATTTTTCCTAGAACGGTTATTCGAGAAGAAAGACGCACCGTTACAAGTCGGGGAACGGTATGACCGAATTCAGCTACAGGAGGCCATCAAGAGTAACTACCGTCATATCAATAATTTCGAGGGTTATTACCAACGTTGGGGAGCGGTACAATCATTTCAACTCTGGTGGAATTTAGGGAGTCCGAAGATCAAATCCCAATACGGGGAAAGTCGCCAGAAGTTTCAACAGGAATGCGAGGAGGTTTTCGATACCAGTTTAAAACGGGTCGCCGGTCGGGTGAAAGGATGGGCCGACGAATGGAAGGAGTTATCGGGGAAAAACGGTAATCCGATTTTCGAGGATGCGTCTAGTTTTCGCGGGTCGAGTCCGTTACTATGCGGGTTATACGATTCGACGGAACCGGAGGAATGCGATCGCTTTAAAACCTACGATTTACCCAGTATTCTCGGTAATCTAGAGGTGGAGGTGTGGAGAAAAGGCGAGTTTAAGCGCCAGATCGAGGCCACGAAAACACCGATCGCACGCAGACGTTTCGATTATTGTCTCGCGTTTCTGAATTTAAAGGGATATCGAGAGGAACGGTTAAACTGGCGCTTTACCTACGACGGCGATTTAGGCGAGATCGCCTCCGCGTGGAAAGTGCAGGTTTTGACGGGAATCGGTGTTTGGCAACCGGATAATCCTTGGCTCGATCGAATTAGTCGGGAGTTACGGGATCAGGCTCTGGTTAGCTTCGTTCTTGCCTATCCCGTTGCCGCAGTTCGCCAACGCTTACAATTACCGATGCACTTTGGTATTTATCCGATTAGTGACGAGAGTAGTATTCATTCTCCCCTGTCACCCTATTCTATCGCGATCGGTCAATCGGCTTTGTTGTTGGATACTCTCGCTCATCGGTTCAAAGGTAAAGGGGGTGAGGTGTGGATCTGTTGATGCCGTTTGAGGCTACCAAGAGATGAGGGAGTCAAAGTGTACGGACACTTTTTCTGGGATTTAGTTGCTCTTTGCTTCCTCCGCGTTTGATAATAGACATAGACAGACGCTAGGGACATCGATCGATATATCCATCGGATTCTTGCCATTTTTTTTGATAGGGGCTAAATATGAATAGGCTAGTAGAAAAAATTACGGCTATTGTCGAAAAACTACCGAATTTAAAACTATTAATTCTCTTCGGTTCTAGAGCGCGTGGAGAGCATAAACCTGATAGCGATTGGGATTTCGCTGTTTTATACGAGGAAAGAATTGATCAAAAGGATATTTCGAGTCTGTTGAAAATTTATACACTACTCGAACAAGCTTTAGAGATTCCCGAGGACAAAATTGATGTGATTGATTTAAAAGAATGTTCGCCGATCCTCGCTCATTATGTCGCGCGAGATGGTCAACTTCTATACGAACGGGAAACGGGACTATTCGAGGGATTTAAAGAAAAATTTCTCATGAATCCTGAAGAATCGAAAGCGTTATACCGTCAATTACGGAATAATCTGGAGATTTCTCTACGAGAAAAAGGAGTGTAAATGCCATTCAACCTCTGATTGCGATAGACGAATTAAACCTCATGAATCAATACCTCGCCGAACTTAGCGAGTACGGTTCGATCACCTTAGAGGATTATCGTACATTAAGAGAACGTCAATTAGCCATAGAAAGGTTAATTCAGCTTATCGTTCAAACTGGCATCGATATCAATTACCAGATTTTAAAATGTTTAGATATCGAGTCTCCGAATAATGCTCGCGACGCATTATTTCAGATCGTAGAACTGGGAATCTTAGAAGAACACCTAGCCGTTCAACTGGCCGAGTCTATTAAATTAAGAAACTTACTCGTACACCTATACAAGAAAATTGATCCCGATATCGTTCATTCCTCGATCGCTAATATTTTACGAGATTATCCCCGCTACCAACGCTCGATCGTTCAATATCTAGATTCCTTGGAGGCAGAAAATGGTTAGAAATACGAAAGAATTAAAAATTATCAATACAGTCAATAGAATAAACACGACTGTGGAAAAAATACCGAATTTAAAACTATTAATTCTCTTCGGTTCTAGAGCGCGTGGAGAGCATAGACCTGATAGCGATTGGGATTTGGCAATTTCACACGATGAAACAAACAGACAAACACATATTAAGGAAATCAGTAATGATTACTTAACTTCTCTCTCTATCTTGAGTGAATTGTTTGAGATAAACCGTGATTTGATCGATCTAATTGAACTCGATCGCTGTTCTCCATTAATGAAGTATCAAGTCGCACGAGATGGAAAACTTATCTATGAAAAAAATACGGGAGACTTTTTAAAATTTCGTGTACGCGCTTGGAAAGAGTACGCCGATACCGCTAAATTCCGAAAGATTCAAAAAGACAGTATCGATCTTTGGCTCAAACAATGGGGAGTTTAAACGATGGAAAGGGAGATAGTCACCGTTAGAATTCGTTTGATGATCAAATATCTTAATCGATTACGGGGGGGCGAAATCATCAGGAATGGGAAATCGTTTAGTGCATCAATACGAGGCGATCGATAATGAACTTGTTTTTAAGGCGATTCCGATCGCTTTATCTCAATTTCCGCTTTATCTCAAACAAATTACCGACTATTTAGACTCTCTAGAGGTGAAAGATGCCTAAAAAACAAAAAAAATTAGAGGAAACGGGACAGTTAAATCTATTCGATAACACTACAGAAATTGAAGATAAAGATCTGGATTTTGAGTTCGAGGATATTGATTTAGAATCTCTTGTTTCCGAAGATTTAGGAATTAGCGAATCGGTAAGCGATCGCCGAGTCGAAACCGTTCGCCAACTGCTAACCCTAAAACTCCTACGGGAGGCGATTCGAGCCGAAAACCCCGACGATCGAGTTATGGCAGATTTTGCCGAAATGGTATTACCCAATTTACTCCGATTAGCGATCGGGGTAACGGCAAAAGGGGGAAATTTCTTCGAGGAAATCGATCGCCGTCGGGAATTAGAGGGAAAAAGCAAAGTTCGACGGGATAATGCAGGAGATCAATCTCTCAATACTCATTTACTTAATGGATTATTTCCCGCCAATCTCATCGAAAAACGACTAGAAAAACTCAATACTACCGTTCGACGGGTAGTAAAGGAATGCGAGCGCAGGTTGGCGATCGCGGGGTTTATTCTCCACGATTTCGAGAAATTCCGCTACTCGCTTTTTCCCGCGATGCCGGCGAAATATATCGAGATTAACGAGGACTTCGATCGAGATATCCGCAAACTATCACGAGAGGAACATCGAGAGATTTTTCAAGTATTGGTTCCCGAATTAGGATTAGATCGCTTTTTATTTTCCGATCAACCAAAAAAATGGACTGAATATCTTGATGATTTGATATACATCGCTAAAAATGCCCAGCGTCGGAATGATACCGATCGAAATACCTCGGAAGATGGGTTAAATACTCGCTTAAACAATAGCGCCCTCGAAAGTTTAACCGATCTTGCCTGTCTAGCCGATCGCTTGGCTTCCATTATTAAACACCCCCACGATGCGGAAAAAGCTCCGTTACAAGACCTTTTATACAGCCTCAGCGATGGGGAACTAAAATTCACTTACCACAGCATCGCCGAAAACCGCGGGGTACTAACGAACGTACTTAATAACGCGGTGATGGAAGCACATCAAGAACTAGACTATCAGCCTTTACTTTACCTGCCTACGGGAGTTGTCTATATCGCCCCCAAAAACGCGCCAGAAGTGTCCCTAGAAACCTTACCGAATCGAGTGGTGGACACTATTAAATCCCTCTGTAGCGGTGAATTACAGCGTAAACAAACGGGATTCGGCCGAGATGGCAAGGGGATGAAATACGCAGATTACTACAGCCAATTTTTCGACGATGCTGGGTTAATGCGCGCTGCCCTCAACGCCACCCTTCGCATCCTCGGTGATAATAAAGCGTCCGTGGCCGGAAGTCGCGGCGAAAACCTGATTAAATTTCAACAACAGGGCGTTTTACCGACGGATTACGATTTTCATTGTGAAGATGATATCCGCATCGATCGCCTAGCGGAATTCGGGGACGTGGTGACGCGGAAAATCTGGGGCGATCGCCTGGAAAAAATCGAACAGGCGCGAAAATTGCAGAAAAACTTACCCGCACCGCCGGATTTAGATTTAATTAGCGAGATCGCGCATTATTGGAATCTAGAAAATTATCTGCCACAAATTCGAGCGATCAAGCGTATTAATGAATCGTTAAAAGAACTCAAACTGAAAGGCAATACGGGAGGGGTTCCCTACGAATGGTATTATCTAGCGGCGCAATACCTGAAACAGCATCCCGGAATCGAGGATATTAGACCGGTTGCAGAAGATTTAATCGCTTTTCTCGCCGCAAAAATCGCCGCCATAGTTGCGGGATATAACTTACCCGATGGTTGGGAGGATTTGCGAGAGTGGGTTAATCAAGTGGTGCAGTTACCCGGTCGGGAATTGGCCCACTCGATCGAAACCTTCCAGAAAGAATTAAACCACTACAACGCCGCTAAAAAACAAGGTCGCGGCCGTCAACTTCTCTGTTCGATCTCCCATTCTCCCTATAGTGTCAGCGAACAGATGGAATCGGCGGTTCTTTTTACTCCCCAAGTCTATACTAATAAACAAATGCTGGCAGGCTCGAACGCCAAACGAAACATTTCCAGTATCGCGGGAACGGAAATGATGTTGCGTCAGATTCTTATGAATCAAACCCAAGCGGTAGGAAAACGTTTCGAGGACGGCAAATATCGCTATCTGTACTTTTACCCGACCTATTATTTTACTCCCGAAACCAATAGTTTTTTACAAAAAGCCTACGCTAACATCGCTCAAACTCGTTTTGATAGCTCGATAAAGTTGCACTTTGTTGATAAGAATCTGGTCGCTAACTTCGATCGAACCCGTTATCAGAGTGTTGATAGTTTCCTGATCGATGAAAAATTAAGGCAGAAAAAGGAAACAATTAACGAGGAGGAAGATGGCAAAAAAGACCGCACTTTTAAACTATCCTATCCCGAAGATAAACCCTTAACCTTTTATTTTATGGCCCTACCTCCCGGCCGCGATCCCACCGATACGGAATCCTGGGTTATGCCGGCATGGTTAGGATTAGCTTTCCCGATGATTTTAGATGTCAAAACGGTGGTTTCTGAGTCTCCTATTCCTCCCTATCGCGACGGTGCGGAATTTGAAGAGACGGTATTTCTGGACAGTGCGCCCCAAGCGATCCGGTCCTTAACCCGATGCGATCGATTCCGTCTCGATCGAGTCTTGAACCCATGGCAAGATAATGACGGAAAAAAATATTCCGCCCCTCTAAATACCCTAACCGCAGCCTATTCTATTCATTTAGACGTGAACTCGAAGCAGGGTAAGACGGGTTATGATCCCAATTGGGGCAAATTAACGGAACTCGCTATCAATTTAGAAACCAGTCCTCTCTATGTTTTTCATTACCTTAAACAGTGGAAACGGGGCAAAGATGCCGATATACCTAGCGCTAATCGAATCGCTCTGTATCTCTACGATTTTTATCCTTGTTTCGATCCCTATGTACAAGCCAACCGAACCAATTTAACTATCGATATGACAGCAGAATCGCCCTTAAATCACCCGAAAAAGTTAACCGAATTGTATCGTCAATTCTATCGAGCTAATAAACAATATAATCCGAAAGCGAACGCAGTTTTAAAACCGATCAATGTGGCCGCCGATACGATTCTCAAAGGAGGAATGTATCAGGGAGAAGCCCTAGTTTCTGTAGTAGCGGCGGAAGTGGCCAGCTTAATGAATCGGGTTCATGCTTCTACCGCAGAAGGTCGCTGGATTTTATCCGATCGAGAACAGGAAAGACAGAAAATATTGTCTTTTGCTCGTTATTTTGTGATCGATGTGTTCGAGGTTTCTTTTAAGGGCGATCGAGCGCGTCTAGCTGGCAGACAATTAAACCTCATTCGCGATACCTGCGAATTTCTTTACCGTCTCGAACAGGACAGAGAAAATCAAGAGTTAAAAGCCCAGGGTCAACCTGTGGATGAAGATTCTGAAAACAATAATTAATTCAAGGAGTACCTACCATGTCTTTACTGAAAACCCTCGATTCTAAATTCTTTCATAGCGATATTCCCTACAAACCGATGGGAAAATACGTTCACTTTTTGACGATTCGAGTTACAGAATCTTATCCTTTATTTCAAACAGATGGAGAGCTAAATAAAGCTCGTGTTCGTGCGGGAATTGATAGCAAAAAAACGATTAGTCGTTTATCGATGTTTAAACGGAAGCAATCAACTCCAGAACGCCTAGTAGGTCGAGAATTACTCAGAAACTACGGATTAATTACCGCCGAAGAATGTGAGTACAATGTAAAATTTGCCATGAATAACCCCGACTGTATTATTTATGGTTTTGCTATCAGTGATTCGGGTTCAGAAAAATCGAAAGTAGTAGTAGATACGGCTTTTTCGATCACACCCTTTGATGAATCCCATGAAAGTTTTACTTTAAACGCTCCCTACGAGAATGGTACTATGGCATCTAAGGGAGAAAATAACACAAAAGTAGGGGAAGTGACTAGCAGGATTAACCAGCAAGATCACATCCGTCCGCAGGTGTTTTTCCCTAGTATTGTCACTTTAAAAGATCCGACAGAAGCGGGTTTTCTCTATGTTTTTAATAACATCCTGCGTACCCGTCACTACGGCGCACAAACCACCCGGACGGGACGGGTAAGAAATGAGCTTATCGGTGTTATTTTTGCCGATGGGGAAATTGTTAGTAATTTGCGCTGGACACAGGCAATATATGATCGCCTTCCCGATGAGGTATTACAATCGATCGATCCCTTAGACGAGGATTTAGTTATGGAAAAAGCCACCGAAGCAATACAAGCATTAATGGCGGAAGAATTTATCGTTCATACCGATTTTATCGGGGAAAATTTTCAACCTTTATTAACTGAGGTGAAAACTCTCACGGGTACGGAAGCAGGAATTTTATCGCTCTTAAACCAAGCGGATAAAGAAGCGAAAGACTACGCTAAGAAACATATCGCCGAGAAAAAGCCAGCCGCTAAAAAACCGTAAATTTCAGTAGGGTGAGTAATTTCTCACCCTAGATCCTCGCAATTTTTAAAGAGTTATGGTACATATTTATTCCTGTCAATTAGAACTGCACGATAGTCTTTATTACGCAACCCGTGAAATCGGCAGACTCTACGAAAGCGAACCCGTAATTCATAATTACGCGCTCTGTTATGCTTTGGGATTGGTAAATAGCGATAGTTATCGTTACTTCTGTTCCGAACAGATTCCCCAGTACCAAGAACATTTAAATCCTCTTAACGAAGAGAAAATTTATGTCACTCCCGCACGGGCGATCGCTCATACGGCGGTTCTCAATACTTGGAAATATGCCAATAATAACTATCATGTGGAGATGGAAAAAACCCAGAAAAATATTCCCAGTTTTGGCAGAGCCAAAGAAATCGCTCCCGAAAGTGTTTTTGAATGTTTTATCATTTCCCATCACCCCCTACAACTTCCTAAATGGATTCGTTTAGGAAAATGGATGAGTAAAGCGGAAGTAAAACTGACAGAACTTTCCCTATCAAAACAAAAAGAGGATTTATTTATTTATCCCTATCCTTTAAATCCTCTCGATGTTATGTTTACCCATCAGGTGATTGGCTACGATGTGATTAATATGCCTCCCGTTAGTTTGATTCGTAATGTGAGAATGCGCGGGGAATATTACCAAATAAGCGATCGTCCCGATCTGAAAATTCCCGCTCGATTGTCCTATCACTTCGGTTGAAAATTGACCATGACTCTTATCTCCTCTAAACCCCTCACTTTACCAGAATTTTTCTCGCTAACCGATCCCGATGGCGATATTACCTATGAATTAGTCGATGGAGAAGCTATCCCAAAAATGTCCCCGAAATTCTTTCATTCTCGTTTAACTCTGGCTTTATCTTCTATACTCGATCGCTGGAATCAAGGACGGGGAGAAGTGGGAATCGAATGGGCAATTATTCTAAGCAAAAACGATCGAGATTGGTGTCCGGTTCCCGATCTTCTCTACATTTCCCTAGAAAGGTTAGGAGATATTCCCCTCACCGATGAAGCTTGTCCCGTTCCCCCGGAATTAGTCATCGAAATTATTTCTCCTGAACAATCCTTCAGCAGCCTGAGCGAAAAAGCCGTGGACTACCTAAAAGCGGGAGTCAGTCGCGTCTGGATCGTCGATCCCCGGGCCAAGCAGATCACAATTTTCTATCCCGACGCACCCCCAGCGATTAAAAAAGGCGATGACGAAATTAGCGATATTCTCCTCCCCGATTTAACCCTAACCCCCGGACAAATTTTTGCCAAGGCCCGATTAAGTTAATGCCCTACAGTCTCGTTATAAGCGATCGTCCTGATCTCAAAATTCCTGCTCGATTGTCCTATCGCTTCGGTTGAAAATTGACCATGACTCTTATATCTTCTAAATCCCTCACTTTACCAGAATTTCTCTCGCTAACCGCTCCCGATGGCGATATTACCTATGAATTAGTCAATGGAGAAGCGATCGCAAAAATGTCACCGAAATTCTTTCATTCTCGTTTAACTGGTGCTTTATTTCTCGTACTCGATCGCTGGAATCAAGGACGGGGAGAAGTGGGAATCGAATGGGCAATTATTCTAAGCAAAAACGATCGAGATTGGTGTCCGGTTCCCGATCTTCTCTACATTTCCCTAGAAAGGTTAGGAGATATTCCCCTCACCGATGAAGCTTGTCCCGTTCCCCCGGAATTAGTCATCGAAATTATCTCTCCGGAACAATCTTTCAGCAGCCTGAGCGAAAAAGCCGTGGACTACCTAAAAGCGGGAGTCAGTCGCGTCTGGATCGTCGATCCCCGGGCCAAGCAGATCACAATTTTCTATCCCGACGCACCCCCGGCGATTAAAAAAGGTGATGACGAAATTAGCGATATTCTCCTCCCCGATTTAACCCTAACCCCCGGACAAATTTTTGCCAAGGCCCGATTAAGTTAAGTAGGCAGGCGTTAAAAATCATCAGATGCCCCCCTTATTAAGGGGGATCCCCCCGCCTATCGGCACCCCCCTTATCAAGGGGGATCCCCCCGCCTATCGGCACCCCCCTTATCAAGGGGGATCCCCCCGCCTATCGGCACCCCCCTTATCAAGGGGGGCAGGGGGGATCGAACCTAAAATCCATTTTTAATTTAATTATAACCAGCTACTTAATGCCCTACAGTCTCGTTCTCAATCTCACACCTCGATCGCCGATCTATCCGAATTTTCTCACCGGACGACACCTTCACGCGCTATTCCTTACCCTTGTCAGTAGTGTCGATCAGGAATTAGGGGACATTCTACACACAGCCGAGGCAGATAAAGCCTTCACCTTATCGCCACTACAGATGCAATCTGGTGGAAAAACGATAAATTCCCCGCAGTGGCGACACGAACGGCCAATCGCCCCAGAAACTCCCTGCTGGTGGCGGATTTCTCTGCTCGATGACCGATTATTCGGTAAATTAACCTCGCTCTGGTTGAATCTCAATCCAAAACACCCCTGGCATCTCGGTTCCGCCGATCTGGTTATCACTAGCGTCCTCGCCACCCCGCAATCGGTTCAATTCTGGGCGAACTCTTGTACTTATCAATACCTGTATGAAAACGCCTCGGAAACGAATCGAGAATTTGATTTCCTTTTCGCTACCCCCGTCACCTTCCGGCAGGGAAAATTCGATAGTGCCTTACCGACGCGGGAACTGGTGTTTAATGGCCTTCTCAGTCGTTGGAATCGCTATAGCGGGATCCCCTTCGATTCCATCGTCCTAGAGTCGATTTTCCCCAGTTTCTTCGATATTAAAACGAAATTAGCCGACGAAGCCTATAAAAACCATTCGATCGGTTGTGTAGGCGAGATTCACTATCGTCTTTTGGGAGAGGTGGAACCCGCAAAGATTAAAGCGATTAATGCACTGGCGGATTTTGCCCTCTACGCGGGAGTGGGACGGAAAACCACCATGGGAATGGGGATGACTCGCAGAATTTCTAAGGATAAAAGATAGTTATGGATGAATCTGATTACATACCGATCGCCGCCCTCAACCATTACGCCTACTGTCCCCACCGTTGTTGGAGAATGTTCGTCGCTGGGGAATTTCTCGATAATAGCTACACGATCGAGGGAACAAATTTACACGAGCGAGTTCACACCGTCGGGGCGGCAAACCGCGAGGAAATATGGCAAATTCGGGCGATCTGGCTTAAATCAGACAATTACCGTCTCATCGGTAAAGCCGATCTGATCGAGTCCCACGACGGCGAATTTATCCCCGTGGAATACAAACGGGGCAGTAAGGGCGAATGGGATAACGACGAGTTGCAGGTGTGCGCTCAAGCCATCTGTTTGGAAGAAATGACGGGAAAAAGGCTAGATACTGGCTATATCTACTATGCCAGTTCTCACCAGCGTCAACCGGTGGCGATCGATCTTGCTCTACGGCAACGGGCGATCGCTACGATCCGAGCAATTGAAACCCTGATCCAGACGGGAAAAATGCCACCGGCGGTCTATTCACCCCGCTGCAAGGGATGCAGTTTGTTCGATCGCTGCTTGCCCCGATTAACCGAAAAAGTCCAACGATATCGAGAGGAAGACTAAAAAATATGGGAACGGTATATGTGACAAGAGAAGACGCATTTCTCGGCAAAAATGACGAGCGTTTAACGGTCAAAGCATCCAAAGAAACGATCCTCGATGTTCCTTTATTGAACGTGGAAGGAGTGGTGATTTTCGGACGGGGTTCAGTTTCTCCCGCATTGGTGATCGAATTGTTGGAACGTCATATTCCGCTCAGTTTCGTCACATCCACCGGACGCTATCTCGGTAGATTGGAACCGGAGATGACCAAAAATATTTTCGTTCGTCGAGCGCAATGGCAGGCCGCCGGCGATTCCCCGAAAGCCATTCATTTAGTGCGGGGATTCGTCCGCGGCAAGCTGAAGAATTACCGCAACATTCTACTCCGTCGTCAACGCGATCGAAAAGAGTTGGATTTACAAACGGCGATCGCTTGTCTGGAAGCAGCGATCGGCTCGATCGAAACAACCTCGGCGATCGATTCTCTCCGGGGGTTAGAGGGAGCCGGAAGCGCAGCCTATTTCAGTTGTTTTGATTCCTTAATTCTCGGCGATACTTTTACCTTTGCCTCGCGTAACCGTCGCCCCCCGCGAGATCCGGTCAATTCTCTTTTGAGTCTGGGTTATGCGTTATTGCGCCATGACGTGCAGAGTGCGATCAATTTGGTCGGTTTTGACCCCTATCTCGGTTATCTTCACTATCAACGTTACGGTCGCCCCTCGCTGGCACTGGATCTGATGGAAGAATTTAGAGCGATCGTCGTTGATGCCGTGGTTCTCAATGGGATCAATCATCCTTATCTTACCCCCGAACATTTCACCACCGAACCCTTAAGCGGTGCGGTTTCCCTCACGAGAGAGGGGTTACAGATTTTCCTGCGCTTGTACGAACAGAAGAAACAATCCAAGTTTAAGCATCCGGTAATGGGTAAACAGTGTACTTATCAAGAAGCTTTCGAGATTCAGGCCCGACTAATGGCGAAATATCTGATGGACGAGACGGATAAGTATCCACCTTTGATTTTAAAGTAGGTAGAGGCGGTCATGTATTTTGTTGTCAGTTACGACATTTCCGATGATAAGCGACGAACCAAAATTCACAATACGTTAAAGTCCTACGGCCAACGGGTGCAGTATAGTGTTTTTGAGTGCGATCTAACCGATACCCAGTACGCTAAGCTGCGCGGGCGCTTGAGTAAGTTGATCAAACCCGATACCGATAGCATCCGCTTTTATTTTCTCTGCGCCTGTTGTCGGGGTAAAGTGGAACGCATCGGTGGTGAGTTACCCCGGGATAATACAATTTTTTTTGTTTAGCTCGGTTGCGCTTCCGGGTAGCTGTAAAAATTCTTAACTATTATGTGGTGGCTGAAAAGCTTATGGAATATAGATTCGAGATGATTTTCCTTTCCAACGCGGGGCGCACCTTATCCCGTAAGGTTTTGCGGGGTCTTGAAGAACTGGGTCACTTGCTGTATGATTGGTTTATTGCGGGTGCGGCGCATACGAACCTTGAAAATCCCATAGCGTATAGCTTTTACCACTGGGCGGTTCCAATTAATCTTAAACCCTACTAGGGATTGAAACCTCCCAGATTTTGCCTCTCAGTCCTGTCTGGTTGGTTCCAATTAATCTTAAACCCTACTAGGGATTGAAACAGTGATACTTTCAAGCAGTCAGTAGAAGATGGAAGTTCCAATTAATCTTAAACCCTACTAGGGATTGAAACGATTTTAGATTCTACTGTAGAAAAGATAAGCACTCGTTCCAATTAATCTTAAACCCTACTAGGGATTGAAACTTTTAATTTTTATTCTCTAATTTCTAAAGTTATCCCCCAGTTCCAATTAATCTTAAACCCTACTAGGGATTGAAACGCGGAAAATGGGGGGGCTTACTGGCTGCTCGAGTTCCAATTAATCTTAAACCCTACTAGGGATTGAAACGATGCAAAAAATAACCCCTAGCAAAATTAAAAGCGTTCCAATTAATCTTAAACCCTACTAGGGATTGAAACATCTACTCCAGAGGACACACCCCCGCATCCTCGTTCCAATTAATCTTAAACCCTACTAGGGATTGAAACATTATTAATTATTTTGCAGTTAACTAACATTACCGTTCCAATTAATCTTAAACCCTACTAGGGATTGAAACAAAGCCGCAGAGCAAAAAGGTGCGCGAATTTATCGTTCCAATTAATCTTAAACCCTACTAGGGATTGAAACGTCGGATCGGACATTGGCTCGCTGTACCGACTTAGTTCCAATTAATCTTAAACCCTACTAGGGATTGAAACATTAGTTTGATTCGCGGCAATAAATCGAGAATTAGCGTTCCAATTAATCTTAAACCCTACTAGGGATTGAAACAACAGCTATCCGGGAAGGAATTGATCTAGTAGGTGTTCCAATTAATCTTAAACCCTACTAGGGATTGAAACCTGGCCACGGGGGGTACGGGGGGATCGAACTTCGTTCCAATTAATCTTAAACCCTACTAGGGATTGAAACTAAGATAAATGCGACAAATCACGGCAATATTCAAGTTCCAATTAATCTTAAACCCTACTAGGGATTGAAACTTACTTTGAGGCAGATCCCAAGAATTTGCAAAAAGTTCCAATTAATCTTAAACCCTATTAGGGATTGAAACAGGATAAAGCCGAAGATATAGCACTGACTCCAGACGTTCCAATTAATCTTAAACCCTATTAGGGATTGAAACTAAAGTCGCTGCAAATTCCTTCATTTTTTCCTCTCCTGTTCCAATTAATCTTAAACCCTATTAGGGATTGAAACCACATTGCAAGAATTGATTAAGTTTGATCTGATTGTTCCAATTAATCTTAAACCCTATTAGGGATTGAAACTTAGTTGTTCGACTGCCGGCACAACTGGAACCCCAAGTTCCAATTAATCTTAAACCCTATTAGGGATTGAAACCGGCTCCCCCGCTATGTCTCCCCCCCGTCCACACGTTCCAATTAATCTTAAACCCTACTAGGGATTGAAACTAGCCTTAGACGATCGATCAAGTGGTTCATCTGTACGGTTCCAATTAATCTTAAACCCTACTAGGGATTGAAACATTTATGGTAAAAATTAACGAGAATGTTGTCCGGGTGTTCCAATTAATCTTAAACCCTACTAGGGATTGAAACAACTTTTTGCCACTAAATACGGTGCTAGTTTCCTCGTTCCAATTAATCTTAAACCCTACTAGGGATTGAAACCGGGTCGCTGGATTATAAGCATTGGTGCCTAGTCTGTTCCAATTAATCTTAAACCCTACTAGGGATTGAAACTTCCCGTCTGAAACCATTATCTCTGATTTCTTAAGGTTCCAATTAATCTTAAACCCTACTAGGGATTGAAACTGATCAAGTTTGTTTCGTGAACGTGAATAGTTTGAGTTCCAATTAATCTTAAACCCTACTAGGGATTGAAACTAGGTATTCGCTAGACAGAGAGAACTGTAAATTATTGTTCCAATTAATCTTAAACCCTACTAGGGATTGAAACTTACAGTTCCGTAAATCCAAACTCGGCTAATTTTGTTCCAATTAATCTTAAACCCTACTAGGGATTGAAACTAAAAATTTAAGTACCACAGAGTCTATCAGTTTGGTTCCAATTAATCTTAAACCCTACTAGGGATTGAAACCATTAAAAAGGAGATGCACATTTTTAACGCTTTCCCCGTTCCAATTAATCTTAAACCCTACTAGGGATTGAAACCGCCCTTTTTTTACCATGAAAGGAAAATTTTTAGAGTTCCAATTAATCTTAAACCCTACTAGGGATTGAAACGTAAACTCTATTTCTGGCCGATTCCAGAAATAAGGTTCCAATTAATCTTAAACCCTACTAGGGATTGAAACCTCGTTGTGGAAACCGCCGATTTCTCGACCTTCTTGTTCCAATTAATCTTAAACCCTACTAGGGATTGAAACGTAAGTAAGGCTTTCAATTCCCGATCCAACGCTTGTTCCAATTAATCTTAAACCCTACTAGGGATTGAAACCAATCAATTATCGAAGGCGATAGAGGAGCGGATGTTCCAATTAATCTTAAACCCTATTAGGGATTGAAACAGGAATCGATCAAGCTAATATTTCTCGATCACTACAGGTTCCAATTAATCTTAAACCCTATTAGGGATTGAAACAGAGGCTTATTAAAGTGGCGGAAAATGCAGGTCTGTTCCAATTAATCTTAAACCCTATTAGGGATTGAAACAAAGGACTAAGATAGAACTATTTACCGGTGCAGCTGTTCCAATTAATCTTAAACCCTACTAGGGATTGAAACTTGATCGGACTTGGTTTGAGATTCTCGATAAAGGTTCCAATTAATCTTAAACCCTACTAGGGATTGAAACAAAAAAAAGAGGTGGCGACCTACGGGGAACCTCCGCTTGTTCCAATTAATCTTAAACCCTACTAGGGATTGAAACCGGACCAATCGGCGATCAGAAGCAGCAGATAATCGTTCCAATTAATCTTAAACCCTACTAGGGATTGAAACTAAATACTCGATAAATATAAGTAATTCTTATAATGTTCCAATTAATCTTAAACCCTACTAGGGATTGAAACCCAATTAATAGCGGTTCCCATAAATTTACTCCTTTTGTTCCAATTAATCTTAAACCCTACTAGGGATTGAAACAGGAAATAATAGCAAGCGCTCGATCAATTATTGGCGTTCCAATTAATCTTAAACCCTACTAGGGATTGAAACAAGAGCCATCGTAACTCCCCCGATAGTTGATCCCGTTCCAATTAATCTTAAACCCTACTAGGGATTGAAACTTTTCCTTCCAAGAATAAAGCCGAGGATAGTGAGGGTTCCAATTAATCTTAAACCCTACTAGGGATTGAAACGATTCTAAGATAGAGATTACCTGCTTATCTGTTAGTTGTTCCAATTAATCTTAAACCCTACTAGGGATTGAAACACGGTTATCAATTGTCGATTTAAAAGATAAAACTGTTCCAATTAATCTTAAACCCTACTAGGGATTGAAACCAAAAAAATCTCATTAGCTCTCCCTTTAAACTAATGTTCCAATTAATCTTAAACCCTACTAGGGATTGAAACCATTTAGTTTCCCTATCAATTCCCCTTTTGATTCGTTCCAATTAATCTTAAACCCTACTAGGGATTGAAACCGCAATTATTTAATCCTCTTATAGCCAATCCTTCTTGTTCCAATTAATCTTAAACCCTACTAGGGATTGAAACAGCGATAATACTATCGATTGGATGCCAGAACGCCCAGACGTTCCAATTAATCTTAAACCCTACTAGGGATTGAAACTGACTCTAAGATTTAAGCTAATTAACGTGGAAAGTTCCAATTAATCTTAAACCCTACTAGGGATTGAAACCAATCTCATGCAGATTGGGGATGGGAGCCTGATCGGTTCCAATTAATCTTAAACCCTACTAGGGATTGAAACCCTAGCGCCGGGACCGCATCCGCATCCGGGATTTGTTCCAATTAATCTTAAACCCTACTAGGGATTGAAACATAGCGACATATTATTACAGGGTGATGATGCTGAGTTCCAATTAATCTTAAACCCTACTAGGGATTGAAACAAGCTGAGTTTTATTAGCATGGGTATGGCTATTATTCACAGCCGGTTCCAATTAATCTTAAACCCTACTAGGGATTGAAACCGAGAATGGCTGATTTAAGAGTTTTATGCTTAGCAGCCACGCCCGCCTGATTGGTGATTCCCACTATAGTCCAGTTCCAATTAATCTTAAACCCTACTAGGGATTGAAACTTATAAGGCCACTATAGTAGCCTTTTGTACTTAATCGTTCCAATTAATCTTAAACCCTACTAGGGATTGAAACTTCTCCCCAGCAATCACCTTTTCCTTTTCCCGATAGTTCCAATTAATCTTAAACCCTACTAGGGATTGAAACCCCTGCAAAAAAATCCGGCAAGAAGATCGAGAGTGTTCCAATTAATCTTAAACCCTACTAGGGATTGAAACAGTCTGACACCGTGCGATCACCTGCTGTATGCAATGTTCCAATTAATCTTAAACCCTACTAGGGATTGAAACTGCAATCTGCATACAATTCAAAAAATCCCAGAACCTTGTTCCAATTAATCTTAAACCCTACTAGGGATTGAAACATTTCATTCTGGAACGCCTGATAATTAGCATTTAGGTTCCAATTAATCTTAAACCCTACTAGGGATTGAAACGTTTGCTTCGCTGAATTGGGAGGCTAGTCTGCCTGGTTCCAATTAATCTTAAACCCTACTAGGGATTGAAACTTTACAGCATCCTAATGAGATTTGGGAACTAGACGGTTCCAATTAATCTTAAACCCTACTAGGGATTGAAACTCACATTCACCACCACCCCCGACAAAGAAACCCAGGTTCCAATTAATCTTAAACCCTACTAGGGATTGAAACTCACATTCACCACCACCCCCGACAAAGAAACCCAGGTTCCAATTAATCTTAAACCCTACTAGGGATTGAAACCTCTTGGAAATGGCCAAGGACAGGGAGTTAAATCTAGTTCCAATTAATCTTAAACCCTACTAGGGATTGAAACTTACAGTTCCGTAAATCCAAACTCGGCTAATTTTGTTCCAATTAATCTTAAACCCTACTAGGGATTGAAACTTCGGTAGAAAGTATCAGCAGGATAGGCGATTAAAGTTCCAATTAATCTTAAACCCTACTAGGGATTGAAACGTAGAAATTACTTTGCCTAATGGTGAAAAATTACAGTTCCAATTAATCTTAAACCCTATTAGGGATTGAAACTTCTTTATTGTATAAATATTCATACTTAACGTCAGTTCGGGATAAGGGAGGAAAGAAAAGGCGGGGGCTAGTAAGCTGAAAAATATATAGGGTTTGCTGAATAATGGTAAAAACCTTACAGGAAAGGGCTTTTAGCTTGATTGAGAGCTTCCCAAATGCACTTAAATCTGCTAGAATCTCTTAAAACCCTTGCATCACCCTTGCATCTTCTCTA
>Ga0315906_10000974_pt1 | contig 43423 bp, 43 predicted proteins | sample LakEriMetagenome_4_FD_203526 | JGI IMG/M metagenome (GOLD analysis project Ga0315906, IMG submission 203526) | Freshwater fungal communities from buoy surface, Lake Erie, Ohio, United States - Buoy 2 MA122 | ecosystem: Environmental > Aquatic > Freshwater > Lake > Lake biofilm | place: USA...
TTTTTTGCTTACCTCCACCTTAATTCCTTCTTTCAAAACTATACCTATCAATCGTTTCCCCTTTTTTTAAGTTTCTTCTCTTTTTGTTAAGAAAGATCCGACTAATGGATAGCTTAATAAGGGGGGTTTGATCCCCCCTTGATCCCCCCTTGATCCCCCCTTGATCCCCCCTTGATCCCCCCTTGATCCCCCCTTGATAAGGTAGGGTTGATTCATGAATCAACCCTACCCTTGATAAGGGTGGTGTCTGATAATTTTTAACGCCTACCTACTTAGGATCAGCCTAGTCAAAGTGGTGCCAAGGACAAAAGAGCCAACCGGATTTGTCCTCGCATCGGGGTGAGGAATTGACCATGGAGAAAATCGCCTCACCACTAACCGCTAAACCTTCTTACTTTTGCCAGTTTTACTACCCGGAGAAGTAGTTTTTTTAGTAGTGGTAGAAGTAGTTTTCTTGGTGGTGGTTTTCTTGGCAGTGGTTGTCTTGGCTGCTAGGGCGACTAAAGCTTGTTCTAGAGTCAGGGTTTCGGCGGTTTCTCCTTCGGGAATCTTGGCGTTAGTCTTACCGTGCTTGATATAAACTCCGTAGGGACCCTCGTACAATCCCACCAATTCCCCGTCGTCGGGATGTTGACCCAATTCTTTTAGGGGTGGTTTGGTGGAACCGCGAGTGCCGCGAGTTTTTTTCGGTTCGGCTAATAAGGCTAAAGCTCGATCGAGGGTTATAGTTAAGACATCATCGCTGGCTTTCAGGGAACGATATTCTTTTTCTTTGCCCTCTTCCTGAACTATATATGGACCGAAACGCCCTAAGCTGGCTTTAATTTTGCCTCCGGTGAGGGGATGGGTTCCCAGTAGTCGTGGCAGTGCCAATAAACCCACCGCTTGTTCGAGGGTGACATCCTCTGGTTTGACTCCTTTGGGTAGGGAGGCGCGTTTCGGTTTGGGGTTGTCATCGCTGACATCTCCTAACTGGACGTAGGGGCCGTAACTACCCACGAGCAGATAAATTGGCTCTCCGGTGTCGGGATGAAGACCTATTTTATCGGGACCTGCGGTTTTTTGTCGCAGCAGGGTTTCTACCTGTTCGGGGTTGAGGTCGGCGGGGGTTAAATCGGCGGGGATGGAAGCGGTGAGGATTTCATCGCCTCGGGAGACTTCCAGATAGGGACCGTATTTGCCGATCTTGATAGTTGCCTGTAAATCCTCTAAATTTACCGATTTGGCGGTGCTAGAGTTAATTTGACTCTCGCGCTCTTTGACTTGGCTTTCTAGCCCTTTTTCGCCGCGATAGAAGCGATCGAGATAGGGCAACCATTGGGCGGAACCAGTGGCGATATCGTCGAGGGTTTCCTCCATTTTTGAGGTAAATTTGGGATCTACCAGGTCGGGGAAATGATTTTCTAACAAACTAACCACGGCAAAAGCGGTGAAGGTGGGAATGAGGGTTTTATTCCGCATTTGGGCATAACCGCGATCGATAATTGTGCCGAGAATGGTGGCGTAGGTGCTGGGTCGCCCGATTCCTTCACTTTCGAGGGTTTTTACGAGGGAGGCTTCGCTATAACGGGCGGGGGGTTGGGTATCGTGGCTAATGGCTTCTAGTTGGCGACAATTGGGGGTATCACCGATGCTGAGGGGGGGTAGGATTATTTCTTGGTCGTCGATGGCGGCTTCGGGATCGTCGGAACCTTCCACATAGGCGCGGAAAAAGCCTGGGAAGTCGATTCTTTTGCCAGAGGAGCGAAATCCGGCATTTTCTACCTGAATATTAACGGCGATCTGGGTAATGCGGGCATCGGCCATCTGTGAGGCGACGGTACGTTTCCAGATTAGGTCGTAGAGGGCGAATTCTAGTCCGCTCAGGCCGGTTTCCCGGGGCAGGCGAAAGCTGCTACCGGCGGGCCGGATGGCTTCGTGTGCTTCCTGTGCGCCTTTGCTTTTGGTGGTGTACTGCCGGGGTTGGGGACTGAGATAGTTTTTTCCGTACATTTGTTCTACACAATGACGGGCGGCGGTGATGGCCTGATCGGAAAGATGGACGGAATCGGTCCGCATATAGGTGATGTAGCCCTGTTCGTAGAGATTTTGGGCGATTCGCATGGTGTCGCGGGCGGATATGCCCAGTTTCCGGTTAGCTTCTTGCTGTAGGGTGGAGGTGGTGAAGGGGGGGGAAGGTTTGCGAGTGGTGGGTTTTTCTTCGGTGTGGCTAACGCGCCAGATTTTGTCTTGGATGCGTTCTTTTAAGGCGGCGGCGGTGGCTTGATCTAAGAGTGTCACCTGGCGACCGGGGAGCAGTCTGCCGGTGTCGGCATCGAAATCGCTGCCATTTGCCACTTTTTGACCGTTTAAGGTGACTAATTTCGACTCGAATTGATTTTTGTCCTTTTCGAGGGTGGCTTTCAGGTCCCAATAATTGGCGGTTTTAAAAGCTCGTCGTTCTCGTTCGCGCTGCACGAGCAGACGTACCGCGACGGATTGCACGCGGCCGGCGGATAACCCTTTGGAGATTTTTTTCCAGAGTAGGGGGGAGAGGGTATAACCGTAGAGGCGATCGAGTATGCGGCGGGTTTCTTGGGCGTGAACTAAATTTTCGTCGATGGAGCGACAATTTTTCAGGGCGGCTTGGATTGCTTCTTTGGTGATTTCGTGAAATACCATTCTTTTGATGGGTATTTTCGGGTTGAGTACCTGCAAGAGATGCCAACTGATGCTTTCCCCTTCCCGATCTTCGTCGGTGGCGAGGATCAGTTCGCTGGCCCCTTTGAGGGCTTCTTTTAATTCTTTGACGACTTTACTTTTGCTTTTGGGGACGACGTAGAGGGGGTCGAAATCGTTCTCCACATCTACGCCTAAATTGGCCCAGGATTTGTCTTTGTGGGTGGGGGGAATTTCTTCGGCGGAGGCGGGCAGATCGCGGATGTGGCCCATGGAGGCTTGGACTCGATAGCCGCTAGGCAGATAATTGCTGATCGTCCGAGCTTTGGTGGGGGATTCGACAATAACCAGGGTTGACATAGGAATTGATCACGAGGGCATCGCCACAGCGACTGTTTTAGTTAGACTGACAATCGTTGTTTGATGATGGGCAAAAGTTACTATTTATCTTGACCGGCTTGATTCAGGTCAAAAGCCACTTATTACGATAATAGAGATTAAAGCTGGTCTTTTGTCACTAACTTCTTAACAAAACTTAATATTTTTCTGGAGCGGCGATCGGACTCAAGGCACTGCTGGCGGCCGCAGGGTAATATAATCCGTGTGAGGAGTGGGAATTATGAATTATGAATTGGGGGGTGGGGAGTGCCTATCGCTTACAGGTGTAGGTTTATTACAAAGAGGTGAATCGGGCCAAAGCCTTGTCTGTTCTAATTTAGGTTCAAATACAAGGCATCCGTCGTCGACAGGACAGAAAAGAGCTTCTAGACTGAACATAGATGGGTTGAGGGTGCTGAGTTTATATATTTTTCAGCTTACTAGCCTCCGCCTTTTCTTTCCACCCTTATCCCGAACTGACGTTAAAATTATGCAATCAATTAAATTTTTTAGTAGTATGCGTCCCCAAAATCGTCAATTTGCCGTCATCGGATTAGGCAGATTTGGGCGCGCTGTCTGTGAAACCTTACGCAAACAAGGTTATCAAGTGGTAGCGACAGATATTGACGAAGGATTAGTAGCACAAGCGTTATCTGATCGAATAGTAGATAATGCGATCGAGCTTGATTCTACCAAACCTAACGCCCTGCGAGAAGCGGGAATTTTTGAAACCGATACGGTGATTGTCGCTATTGGTAAATACGTGGAAGAAAGTATCATTACTACTCTCAATTGTAAGGAAGCAGGGGTTAATTTTGTCGCCGCTAAAGCCTCCACAGAAATCCATGGAAAATTACTAAAAAAAGTTGGTGCAGATTTAGTAGTTTTTCCCGAATACGATGCCGGTTGTGAGTTAGCGCACCGTTTAACTAGACCATCAATTTTAGAACGATTTGATCTCGATCCCGAACATAGTATTGTCGAGTTAAAAGTCCCGGAAGCTTTTCACGGTAAAACCCTAGCAGAGTTAGAAATTCGTAATCGTTATGGTTTAAATATTGTCGCTGTCGGTAATGCGGAAAAATTCAAGATTAACCCCAATCCCCAAGAAAGATTATACAAGGATTTAGCCATGGTGGTAATTGGTTCTAACCGAGATATTCAGCGTTTACCGATGTAGAATTTAGTCAAATAGATGAAGGCGATTTTTTAGCCTTCAGCCGCCAGACTTCGGCGTGAGACTTCGGACGTTCGGCGAGACTTCGGCGTGAGCTTTTGTCGAACATTTTTTTCTCCTGATATCCCTGATAACTGATAACTGATAACTGATTAATTTCCTCGCCAAAAGACAATCGAATTATTGAGAGGTTGAATGATGGTGCCGGGATAATAGAAAGCGAGAATTTGTTCGGGAGACCAACCCAAACGGGCTAAATTATAGGAACCAAATTGACTTAATCCTACCCCGTGGCCAAAACCGCCACCAATAAAGTTATAACCCTGGATTTGTCGATTGGTATCGTAGATAGGATCGATGTAGAATAGGGTACTGCGAGGCGGTCCTAAGGCACTACGCACCTCATTTTTATGCAGTTCCAAAATCCCCTTATCGGTTTGAATAGTCATAGTCAGAATCCGACCGGAAGGAGAGCGCTTAGTCACTTCCATCCATTGGATTTTCTGGAAATGGGCGAGGGGATGTTTTCTGCGTTTTAGATAGGTTTCTAGGTCTTGACTCAAATCAGCTAAAGAAGCTTGTTTTTGCCAGCGAAAAACCCGTCGGCCTGTCTCATTAAAACCATCTTTAAGATTAATAAACTGGCGAAAAGTTGTCTCATTAGCGAGAGATTGTTTCGACAGGTCCCAGACTCGATTGGGGGAGTCCACCACTGCCCGGAGATAAGGTCTTTCTTCCCCATCCCAAACATCACTAAAGAGGGCAGTTACTCCGCCGGTGGTGGAGGAATAAAGGGCATCCACTAACTCATTTTGGTAGGTTAAAACTAGGCCTCGCGTGGCTGTGATCGCTTGATCGGCCCGGGGATTAGTTCCCGTCAATCCATAATAAACTTGACAATGGGTATCGGCACAGAGTTCGTAATTATCGGCTTGAAAACGGCGGAGATTGCGGAGGGCGTAGGTACGGGCGATAATAGTTTGCGCTTGGGTGGCACTTTCCGGGGCATCATGACCGATTTCGTGGGGTACAACCCCACGCAGGTAGGTTTCGAGGGGAACGTTATTAACTAGGGTAAAAGTGCCGTAGGCGTTGGGCTGTAGGCGCATGGTTCCCCCGTACAAACGTACTTGCTCGGGGCTATGGGTGACTTGAATCAGGTTTTTTTGGCTCTCGATTTCTAATTCTTTGGGAAAATAGCGCACCCCGTTGATCTGGAAAGAAACTTGCGGCTTTTCTTTGAGTAAAACACTATTAATATAGGGTTGATTGTGGCCTTTTGCTTGCAAACTGGTCAGCAACCAACGCCGCACTAGGGGATTTTCATAAACTTCTCGCTTTGCCCAAACCTGCCAGCGTCCGGGTTGGGTGATTTCCACTTTAATGCCCATTTTTGCCCAATTTTTGGCACTATTTTCGGCGGTTTCAAAGGTGGCGTGGTCGCTCAAAATGACTTTTTCTTGGAGGATGGGAGAAGCGAGGGGACGGGGAATAACTTCTAATTGTAGGCGATTGGTTTGCAGGGTTTGGGATTGGCCATCTTCTCCCAGCACCCGCAGGGTGAGATTATCACCACTGCTACTACTCAGGGTTAATTTTTCCTTGGCTTCATCGCCAAAACGTTGGACAATGCCCACTCTCAGAAGGACATCCTTGGCTATAGCGGCAGGAATTAGGGTTAAACTGAGCAAGATCGCCGCAGTTATGGAACCGATGCTAATTATCGGTTTTTTTTCCTTTATTTTTAGCATAAAGTCAAGTATCTGTTAATAAGTTTTCATAAAATTTGAGGATATTCAGAGATTATAGCAGCAAGCTATCAGCTTTTTAGTCATCAGACTTCGGCGTGAGCTTTTGTCGAACGCTTTTTGCTCGCCACTTCCCACTGATAACTGATTACTGCTCACTGAAAAGTCTCCCCACTTGCCAATTCATAATTCATAATTCATAATTCCCATCTAACTTCCCCCATCGCTGATAATGCGTAAACGTACCATTTTTTGCCCACCTTCATCCAGTTCTACTTCGATCACTTCACTGGTTAAACTTTCTAAACAGGTTAACATCGATCGCAGATGGGGATTACTTGCTCCCGTATCCACATAGAGGCGATCGGACAAACTACCCAAACGTTTCCAAGTAGTATAAAGTTTAGCCACAGCCTGCTCTAATTGTGTGGCTTGTTTAACCAGATCCGCCGCCGTATTTAGACAATCGACGCGCAAAGCTTCTTCTAGAGCCATTTCGATATCTAAATTACCTCGTCGGAGAGTTTGTACTTGGGCCGCCGCGTCGAGATATTTGGCTAAACTGCGTGCTTCCGAGGTGATTAATTTTACCGTGTCCACATCGGGATTAGCGGCGATTTCTTGGCGGAGAGTGTCGATATGAGTATCGGGTAACTTTTCTAATTCTTTCACTAGGGGAGCGAGATGACGCGCCGGTAAACTACCATCGCTGGCCTTTTCCTTCACCTCATCGGGTAGTAAATCTGAACTCATCGCCGTCCATTCATCGGCCAATTGTTTCACCTCCCGACGAGTAATTCTCTCCCCTTGTCGGGCCGCATCACTGACTAATTTTTGAATTTCGGGGGCAGATTTGGCCGTTTCCACGAAGGCGCGTTTACTAAAATTATTGATACTATCGGGATCCAGTTGTCCTTCTGCTAGGAGAGTATCAGCACTATTAGCCAATTGAATCAGAGCATAAGCTTGACTTTTAGTGATTTCTCGCTGTTTTAACCAGTTTAAAAAGCCTGTACCGCGACTATCACCGCCTTGCTTCTCTCGGTCGCGAATAGCTCGCAAAATTCGCCCCCGCCAGATTTCCGTTTGCAAATCAAAGCGATCGCAAACTTTCCAAAAAGAATCCAGTTGCTGCTGAAAGTCATGATCTTGGATGGTTTCATCTTCGGGATCTGGCAGTTGAAAGTTAAACTCTAGAGGCGTTTCAAAGGCATCAATGATCGCGGAGGTGTCGGAGGAGAACGTCGCAGCATCAACCATATATGATAGACTCGGCAGTTAATCGGGCATTTTATCTTAACTCGCTCTGGCAACCCCCGACAAGTCGATTAATCTTCAGGTAAAACCCCACACCCTGTCCCCACGAACAACTTTTTCATCAAACCCTAGTTAGGAGAAGCATTGGGGGGAGTGGGACTGGTAACAGGTGCGGGGGGTGTCGTCCCGGTCGTGGGACTGGTGACAGGTGCGGGAGAAATCGATGGATTGGAAACGGGATAACGACTCAGGAATTGCCAAGCGATCGCAGCCAGCAAACCGAGAACACCGACTGCGATCGCTACCACGACTAGGGTTGAAACGGTAGTGGGTGCGGGGGGAGAGGTAGGACTAGAAACAGAAGAAGATGCGGGGGGGGGAGTGGGTATTGCTGTCACCGCTTCTTCTCCGGAGTAGGTGTCTCCTCTGTGATCAAAATCTTGGTCATTAAGATCGGGAATAATTCGTTCTTTGGCCTCAGCATAAATTAAAGGCCTGACAGTTTCAGCCGTAGGAACTACCCGACAATAAACTAGGGCGATGGTGGAGTTATCGTGACCGTTTTTCTGGTTAGCTAGTTGTAATAAACTTTCCCCCACTGCGGTTACAGTTTTCTCCCCTTGTAAAAGAGGCAGAATTTCACTGTCCCAGTATTGTTCTACCCGATCGTAATCACTTAAACCATCGGAACAGAGGAGAAAAACACAGTCTTGATCAATAATCAACCTCTGAACGGTGGGATAGAGATTAGTGGCGCTACTCATGCCCAAAGCTTGCACCAAGGCCCCGGCGTTGGGATACTGTATGGCATCACGATAGAGGAGATAGCCTAATTTCACTTCCCGGTCAGCGAGATCATCATCCACCGTCACTTGATGACAACCCTGGGCAGTAATCCAATAGATACGGGAATCCCCCACATGGGCCGCGTACATTTCCTCGGCCTGGCCAAAGGCCATAACTAGAGTCGTACCCATGCGCCGGCGATCTTGTCTTGACTCCTGATCATTGCGTTGACTGATCAGATCATTGGTGACACGAATCGCCTGTTCGAGGACAAGACTGTGACTATCGGGATAGACTTGAATATCAGTGGTGGGACTCTGATTAATTTCCCTAGGCAGGGTTTCGATCGCCAATTGAGCAGCGATTTCGCCCCCTTCCTGACCACCGATGCCATCACAGACAATCGCCAGGGGATTTTGACCATTAGACAGGGTTATGGCCTGATTAGCTGGGGGATAACAGGCATCCTCGTTGTGTTCCCGCACCGGACCGGTATCGGTGCAGGTAAAAATCTCATAGGTGCGTTCTTGACCTCTACCGTAGTGCTGTAGTGCATAATCGAGAATAGCGATCAGGGATTCCGGGCGATCGAGATCACCGGATTCTAGCTCTTGGGTCAGGGATGCGAGAAAATCTTGAATATTAGCGGCTGCCGTCGGGATCAGACCGGCCCAGAAAGCCCCTAAATCTCGTAAATTGGGAGCGGTGACCTCGTCTTTGCTTAATTCTAGTAATTGCAGCAGCTGATTATTCACTCTCGTCAGAAAAGGGTTAAGCAGACTAGAGACCATAGCTTTTTTCTGGAGGGGATACCAGAGTTTGGCCATTTGCCATAACCAGTGAATTTGCCTTAAATCGGAAGCTTGCGACCAAACCTCGGCCAGAGTGGGCAATAGTTCTGGATAAATTAATTCTCCCGTTTCATCGAGGGGAATAGTGCCGTATTCTAACAGCCAGATGTCCATATTTAAGCGTTCATCGGGACTGGGAATATAGCCATAGACTTGGGGAATGTGGAGATGGAAGGGTAACAATTTTAGGTAGAGGGAAATCCAGCTAGGAGGTTCGTCCGGCGCTTGGGGTGCTTGAGCGGGTTTAGTATCAAGAACAATTTGTGGTTGTTTGACCAAATAACGATCATCAATTAGCTCGCCAACACGATAATAGCTTCTCACCCAATCACCGATCATCCATAAATAGCGCTTAACTAAAGGAGTGCCGCATTTTTCACAGAATCTATTAGTGAGAGCGTTCGGGGATAGACAGGTTAGGTTTTGACATTGGAGGGTTGTCACGGAATCCATGAAAACTGCTGACTCCTAAAGCGCGGTTAGTAATCGGTTAATAAAATAGCGTGTTTTTACCCACGATGACTGCCAGTATATTGCAGTGTTTCCCAAATTTTACCCTTTGTCGCTCGATCAGGAATAATTAATGCTGACAGTGCCATCTCTAGGGGTATGTCTGGGGTGTGGGGTGTGGGGAGTGGGGTGTGGGAATTATAAATTATAAATTATAAATTATGAATTATGAATTGGGGAAGTGGGGTGTGGGGTGTGGGGTGTGGGAATTATAAATTATAAATTATGAATTATGAATTGGGGAAGTGGGGGAGTGGGGGAGTGGGGAGAGTAAAGCTGCCTCCTGTCTCCTGACTCCTATCTCCTGACTGATAACAGTTTCTAAATATTTTTCAACATCAGCAAAGAGCGAGTTTGAAAGCCGAGATTTTGGTAGAGAGTGAGAGCATTGTCGTTATTGATGAAGACTTGTAAACCGATGCGGGTTTGTCCGCGACTTTTTGCCCAATCCTTAGCTCGATCGATTAGTGCGCTGGCGATACCTTGGCGACGATGCTGGGGATCGACGTAAATTAGAAAAATATGACCATAGCGATCGCCTGTCACCTGATCGACGGCGCTCCCCATCCAGAGACAAGCGATCGCCGTTTGTTGTCCTTCGACGATCCACAGGGGAGTATCGAGGCAAAAAAACTGTCTGACTGTATCAGCTAGATGGGAGAGGTTTTTTTGTTCGGGAAAAAATTCTTGATAGGTGCGGGTGAGAAAATTAATGAGTAGATAGCGATCGCTCGGTTTTCCCAGTCGCAGCTGATAATTTTCGGGAAGGTTAGCCATGCCAAGGATAAGAGAAAATTATGCCCAGGGATGGCTCGATCGGAGCGGGTGCGGCTAAATCTGCTGGCAAAAAAATCCGGATGCTGGTGGCAACCAGAGCAACTAAAAACACTAAGATAGTCAGGAGGGGAGCGATATATTGCCGGAAAAAAGCCATAATTATTTGATCTCTAAACTGCTGTTCTTTCTATTTTAGGGATTGCCAGTGGAGATATCAGCAATTTTTTTCCTGAAAATTCGCCTAAAAAAAAGTGACCGGCACACCGATCACCAGAAACCGACAACTAGACTATGACCAAACACCGATTAACTCTAACGAAGGTGCAAATAGGCCGCCTCTGCTTCCAATTGACGAACTAGAGCCTCATTTCCCTGCGCTCTAGCCACTTCCAGTCGGTGTTGTAAATTTCTGCGGAGTGTTTCTCTATGGGCCACGGTGGCCTGTGTTAGGACTTGCTGACGATTTTTGTTCATGATGGACAGACTTTTGAGCGACTTAACTTACCTTATATCTAAATCATAACATTCTCCTTGGGGAACTGTATCTTTAGATACTGAATTTCCCATTAAGATTTATTAAAGCTGTTGGCCACCCTAGGAACCAGTCAATGACGGAAAAGACACTGATAACCCTTACTAGCGATTTTGGACTACAGGACGGTTATGTGGGCATGATCAAGGGAGTAATCGCGGGAATTGCTCCCCATGCTCGCACTATCGACCTGAATCATCAAATTTCGCCCCAAGACCTTTACGCTGGTCGTTTTATTCTCCTGAATGCCTATCAATATTTTCCCCAAGGCACTATTCATCTGGCAGTTATAGATCCGGGAGTGGGAAGCAAAAGACGCGGGGTAGGGATTCGTTTTGCCGGTGGTTATTTAGTCGGGCCAGATAATGGTTTATTTAGTGGCATTTTAAGTCAATCTCCCGCTATATCCGCCGTTAATCTCGATAATTCTTCCTATTGGCGCACCCCTAACCCTAGCACTACTTTTCATGGTCGTGATATTTTTGCTCCTGTGGCTGCTTATTTGGCCCGGGGAGTACCCCTAGAAATGTTGGGTGAGATTATTGATCCCGATAGCTTGCAACAATTAGCGATCGCTGTTCCCCAGATCGAGGAAGATAAAATTAGGGGTCAAATTCAATATATTGACATTTTCGGCAATTTAATCAGCAATATCCCCAATTATCTCCTAGAAGGAAAAAATTGGTCGGTGCAGTTGGGTCCAAAAATTATCCCCGCAAAAAACACCTACAGTGATGTTCCTTCCGGGGAAATAGTCGCTTTTATCGGTAGTCACGGGGGGTTAGAAATTGCCGTCAATAGTGGCAGCGCTCAAAAGCAATTACACCTAAATATTGGCGATGCGATCGAGGTTAGAATAGATAGGAGTCAGTGATCAAAACTGATAACTGATAACTGATAACTGATAGAGCCTTTTAATCAATTCTCATGCTAATATCTAACCAAGTAGAACGAGTAATCGGGGCGCTAGTGGAAATATAATCTACTCCTGTTTCGGCAACGTTGCGAATGCGATCGAGGGTAATATTTCCCGATGCTTCTATTTTGGTTTTACTATTAAAATTGCGGATCATCTCCACAGCAGTTTGCATCATCTCTAAATCCATATTATCTAACATAATGATCTCTACCTGCTGCTGCAGAGCTTGATTCACTTCTTCTAATTGACTGGTTTCTACCTCAATTGTGAGAGGATAGGGCATATTTTGCCGTACACGACGCACTGCTTCCTCAATGCTGCCGGCTGCTTGAATATGATTATCTTTAATCATAATTGCATCATCTAACCCCAAACGATGGTTAATAGCGCCACCGATACCGGAGGCATATTTTTCTAAAATTCGCAATCCGGGGGTAGTTTTGCGAGTATCGACCAATCTTGTCGATAAATCGGCAATTTTCTCCACATACTGACGAGTGGCACTAGCAATCCCACTCAAGCGCATAGCAAGATTTAAAGCGACTCTTTCCCCAATTAACAGCGCATCGAGGGAACCTTCTATCTCGGCAATAACTTTAGACTTGGGGCAGAATTCTCCTTCGGCAACGGTGGGGGTAAAGTGAATAGTGGGGTTAAGCAGTTGAAAAACTCGTTCAGCTACGGGTAAACCAGCAATAACACCCGCTTCCTTGGCAATCCAAGTAGCTTGACCAATTTTAGCATGACCGAAGAAAATTGCTTGGGTGGTGCGATCGCCTCTACCGAGATCTTCTCGTAACCAGTTTTCTAACAAGGGATCAAGGACTAATAGGGGCGGTAACATAGAATTTATCGAAAAAATCGGGACGTATTTATTTTAAGTCTAGGAATATTTGACCTTTTTGTAAACTTTTTTTAATCGAAACTTATCCCTTCATAGATTAACTCGATCGCACAGTGAAAATCGAGACTAGATAGAATAATTTCTTCCCCTTGACTATAAGCGCAGTAAAACCAAATTTTATCTTCACCGCGACGATAAACCTCAACAGTGATCGATTCAGGATCGACTAAAACGTATTCTTGTAAACTAGGAATCTGACGATAATATTGTAACTTTTTAGTGCGATCATAGTTTCCTGTGCTAGGGGAAAGCACTTCAATAATTACTTGTGGATGTTGAATAAAATTACGAGATTGTCTATCCCTAAAATCGCAACTAATCACTAAATCGGGATAAAAATAACGACTATTATTAGCTTGTACTTTCACATCAGATACATTCACCCGACAGCCTCGCGGACGGAGATGAATTCTTAAAGCAGTATAAAAATTCAAGGTAATATCATTATGAGGCAGACTACCCCCAGTCATGGCGATAATTTCCCCATCAATATATTCATGGCGACATTCCTGTGTAGCTTCCCATTCTAGATACTCTTCCGGGGTCATTCTTTCTGGGTATTGAGGTTGAGCGATCATTTTTCTTTTTCCTTGTCAACTAACTAAATTAATATCCCATTTCCTTTTTATCTTATACCATTTTCTCGCCCGAAGATTGAAGAATAGTCATAATTAAGCGGTGACTGATTACCCTAATGATAAGATGGAGAGAGAAAGCATTATTATCGCAGGTAGCTAAGATGACAAAAACAATTGCCGATATCATGACTCCCAATCCCATCACCGTCACCGCTAACACTTCTCTGTCGGAAGCAGTGAAGATTTTGGCCGAAAAGCGGTTTAGTGGTTTACCCGTGGTGGATGACAAGATGCGACTGATTGGGGTTATCTCCGAAACTGACCTTATGTGGCAGGAAACGGGAGTAGAAGCTCCTCCTTACATTATGCTCCTCGATAGCGTCATCTATCTACAAAATCCTAGCCGTCACGAGAAATTACTCCATAAAGCTCTCGGTCAAACCGTGGGGGAGGTAATGACCGATAAACCTATTAGTATCACGGCCGATCGCCCTTTGAAAGAAGCGGCCTCGTTAATGTACGATCGTCATGTGCGTCGTTTACCGGTAATTGAGGAAGAAACCCACAAAGTAATCGGTATTATCACTCGCGGCGATATCATTCGCGATATGGCAAAATCGGAAGCATAATTGTTTTTCTAAGGCAACAATTAACTAAAAGATATTGAACAAATGAATCAATCTCAGGAAACGGTTACTTATTCCCTAGAAACTATCTTGATGCGGATTGAGGGAAAATCGATTCGTTACAAAAAGATGTGACGGATTTAAAGGTAGGACAAGGGGTGTTAACGGGAAAAGTTGAGGGAATAGAAAATCGACTAAACTCATTAGAAGGAAACCAAAAATATCAGGTTTGGGCATTAATTGTCCTCTTATCTGGGGTAATTGTGAAAACTTTTTTTCTGAGCAGTAATCCCTAAATTCTTGCTTCCCTTGCAATTTCTCGGCTCTTCTAGGTTCTGTGTGATAAGTTTAACTTACTATATGATAGATCGATCTTTGTGTCCTTTGTGTCTTTGTGGTTCGTTCCACCCCCTTGCTAGGAGCAATGTATCTTAGAATACATTTTACCCACCAAATCCAAGAGAGCCATTTCTCTAACAACTATCAGGATGAAGCGCCGTCAATTTCTCACTACTACTGCCCTAACTGCTGTTAGTTTTTCCCTAATTCCTAGAAAAGTTATTAGTAATAATTTTCCTCTAATTAAACCGCCACATCTACAACCAGGGGACGGAGTGGGTATTATTAGTCCGGCGGGGGCAACTTTTAAAGAAGATGATTTAAATATAGTTATCGAAGCAGTTAAAGCTTTAAAATTAGTCCCAAAAGTTGGTCAATACGCTTTAGATCGTTATGGTTATTTAGCCGGTAAAGATGGCGAGCGAGCGTCGGATATAAATCAATTTTTTGCTGATGATAATATTGCCCTAATTTTACCAATTCGCGGCGGTTGGGGCAGCGCTCGTTTATTACCTTATCTCGACTACGATTTAATTCGTCGTCATCCTAAAATCATCTGTGGTTTTAGTGATATAACTTCTTTATTATTGGCTATTTATGCCAAAACTGGTTTAGTTACTTTCCATGCTCCCAATGGCTTTTCTAGTTGGCGCACCGCTCAAACTGAAAGCTTTCGACAAGTTTTATTTTCTGGGGAAAAGTTAACTTTTAGAAATCTTCCCGATCCCGACGATGCTAATCGTTTAATGCAGGTAAAAAATCGCATTCAAACTATTACTAAAGGTCAAGCCAAAGGTAAATTAATCGGCGGTAATTTAACCACTTTAGCCTCGATCGCGGGTTCTCCCTATCTACCGGATTTTACCGGAGCTATCCTATTTTTAGAAGATATTGGTGAAGATGTTTATGAAATTGATCGCCTGTTAAATCAATTAAAATTAGCGGGAATTTTCAATAATTTAGCTGGGTTTATCTTCGGTCAATGTAGCAATTGTAGTGCTGATAGTGACTATGGTTCCTTGACGTTAGAAGAAGTGATCAGAGAATATATCCAACCCTTAAAAATTCCCGCTTGTTTAGGATTAACTATCGGACATTTAGAAATTATTGAAACTATTCCCATCGGTATTGAGGTAGAATTTGATGCTAATCAGGGAACGATTACTATGTTAGAATCGGCGGTTAGTAAACCCTAAAATAGCTGACTGTTGCTATTCCCTTTTTTAACTGATAAAGGAATATTTAGGGCTTGCTGAATAAATCTAAAAACCTTGTTGGATAAGGCTTTTAGACTTTTTTGACCTCAAAAAGTGCCGACCATTGGAGGGATCGGGGGTAAAATTCAGGTACTTTTTCCCTGAAAATTAGGTAACTGACTACCTCAAAATCGGTAAAACCCCACACCCCACACCCCACACCCCACACCCCACACCCTGCCCCCACGAAAAACTTTTTCAGCAGCCCCTATTTAGACTGGCGAAGTTACACTAAATCCGTTGAGTATAGGCTAGTTATGAGGAGAGGCACTCATGCAAGAGGCAAAAGCTTCAGAAACTGATTACTGATAACTGATAACTGAAAAAGCTAATTACTGTCGCGGTTGTACGGGGAACCCTTGACGCTGCAACACTTCCGCCGCATCTTGGCCCGGTTGATAGTTGATACCGAGGGTAGAAGTGGCCGAATCTTCGATGATTTTGGGAGTGAGGAGAATAATCACCTCACTGCGACTATTACTATTGGTACGACTGCGGAATAAAGCCCCTAAAATGGGAATATCGCCTAAAATCGGCACTTTTGTCTCAGAACTTTGTTGTTTTTCTTGGATAATGCCGGAAAGAATTAAACTCTGTCCATCCCGCAGACGAATTAAACCAGAAGTTAATTCCCGACGAATCAGAGGGGTAAGGGTGTTGATTGTGAGACCACCGCTATTAAATTGAATCGGAGACCCCGGAGAGGCGATGGTAGGGCTAACCGACAGGGAAATAAAACCGTTATCATCCACCTGATCGACGTTTACCGCTAAAGTTAACCCAGCATCAGCCAATACAGGGGTAGTGGTGCGTTCGCCACTGAGAGGATCTACACTTGTCTCGACACTTTCTAGCACTTTCTCGGTGAGCTTAACGGTGGCCTGTTGACCTTCCTGCACCACCAGGGAGGGATCGGTGAGAATCTTGGCATTTCCTGTCTGAATTGACGCTTGCAGGGTCATCAGGAATCTTTGGGGATATTGGAAGAGGTCGGGTAGCGCAAAATCTCCTCCATCTGCATCTGTTGCACCGGGTTGAAAGGGGTTATTAAATGTTCCAAAATTAGGACGGGCATAGGGAACAACCAGCCCAGTATTTCGATCTGTGACTCTTCCCTGAGTTATATTACTAAAAGGAGCATCCTGAACATCAAAAAAAGGTTCTAGGGCGGGTGTTCCCTCCCCAGAGAAAACATTATTTAAAGGAACTATCGGCTGTGCAAAAGCCCCCGGTTTGGATACAGTTGAGCTACTGGGTGGGTTCATATTGCCAAAGTTCACCACTGCCGCCCCGTTATCCTGAACGAAGAAACCATCGTTAAAACCGAAGGAAAAACTACTGCTAAAACGGTCTGTATTGAGCAGGTTGACATCGATAACTTTGACGTTAACCACCACCTGACGGCGACGAGCATCCAGTTGGGTTAATAAAGAGGTGGCGATCTGGACTTGCCGCGCTTCGCCGATTAAATTGATAGAATTAAGGCGATCATCGGCGGCAATTCTTAAACCGGTTAAAAGTAGGGCAGCTTTTGAGCCTTCTGTCTGTTGGGGTGTTAGTGCTTCTAGGGTGGGAGGAATATCCCGGCGACCGATGACTCGTCCGGTGAGGGGATCGACGATATCCTCGGTTTGGGTAACTAAACGCTGGTATTCTGCCCCTTGGGTGGCAAGGAAAGTGGCGGCGGCGATAGCTTTAACTTGATTGAGGCGCAGGGTGCGGCTAATCAGATTACGAGCGCCTTGGGGTAATTGCGCCCCGACAAAGATGGTTTTACCCTGACGGTTGGCCTGGAGTCCAGAAATTAACAAGACGGCGTTAAAAATGTTTTCCACCGATTCGTTAGTAAATTCCAAGGAAACTGTCTGAGAAGTGGCGTTAGTTTCCCCCTGGGCGCTGGTGAAAACGACGTTATAACCGGCAATGTTAGCAAGGGTCATTAACACTTCTCTAGCGGAAGCTTCCCGGAGTAAAACACGAGGTACGGTGATATTACGCTCGAATTTGACCTTTTCGGCACTAGCATCGATGTTAGAGATGGCAATATCTCCCACCGGTGGGGCAACGGCCCGGGGTAGGGTGGGAACGCCTGGGGCTTGGGGTGCGCCTTGAATGATAATTTCGGGGTTGGGAACCATGGGCGCACTTTGGGCAAGTAGTTTTTCACTGGCTAAAATGCGATCGCTGATTTCCTTTTCTAGGGCCGCGCTGGAAGGGACAAGCTGATTTGGCGATTTTTGTAAAGTTTCTTTACTAAACTCTTGCCAAAATTCAATTTTTGATGTACCAGATTTTAACTCTGAACCATGGAAGGAAATGGGGGTTTCGGCCAAGACGCTCAGGGGAGCCATCAATAAAAACGAGGCAATTTGCGGGATAAATAGGGCATAACGGGACGGATTCACTTTAACTTCACTCCTCAACGATTACGCAATTCAACGGACAAAAAAGGCAATACTCACACTGGCTTGAAGACTATTATTGGGGCGGACTAGCGGGGGGTTGACCTTCGGCGGGGGGTGGCGGTGCTAATTTCGCTAATTCTTCGGCATTGAGAGGAATAATCACATCGAGAAGAAAGGTGGTAGTCACGGGTTTATCGCCTTGGGGAACGATAGTGGCTTTATTTTTGCTGGTACTAACCACTTTAACCGTCGATCCTTCCTTATCCACTTGGGTATTGAGACTGTTCAGCAAAATGAGCGGCTGTAATCTTTCTAAATCCCGAATAACCTCGTGAGTTTTAGCATAGCTCCCTTCCATCTTGACGTTAAAAGTTTGACGTTTGAGCTTATTATTAACCTCACTACCGAGGGAACCATCGGAGACCACCACCGGTTCTAGTCCTTGGGGTTGAAAACTAACCAGCTTAACATCGCGAGACTTAAAGATATTACTAACATCTAAGAGAATAGTGCTTAAGTCCCTTTCTTTAGCAAAAAGCGAGAGAATTTTCTGTTCAATAGCTTTTTGTTGTTGTAACTGACTCTCGATTTTTTGGAATTCTGAAAATTCGAGACGGCTTTTTTGTTGATCTACCATTTGTTTTTTGTTGGCTGCATCGGTTTGCAGTTGCTGCCAGGTATTATAAGCGGGCATCACCCAGTTAAAAAGCAGATAGAGGGAGCCAAGTAAACCTACCACAGCGGCAGCGATGCCACTATTACGGGGGGTAAAAGTTATCCCGAAAGCGATAGGATACTCCTCAAATTCCTCTAATTTCAGCTTTTCAAATTCTTCGTTAAAGGTCATGGTTGAATAGCTCCTTGGCTTTTGAGAGTATTAATCCTAGTAACAACTCCGATCGCGCCATTCCTGGCGAGATTGGGCAGTTGTTGAGTAGCGGGAGTATCACTTAATTGGGCGGTGATCACAAATTGAACCACTTGGGGGAAAGTAACATTAATATTTTTGTACTGATTAGCCACATCTAGGGGTAAATCGGCCAGGGCAGCACTTTCGATCACCGTTCGCTTACCCTCTAAAAAAGGAGAAGCTTGTAGGGTTAAGAGATAATCATTGACTGCTTCGTAATTACTGGCAAAACCACTGATTTTTAAGCCAGCAGCCGGATTGGGTTGCCCTTGATTGGGGTTTGCGGGAACCTCCACCTGTTGCAAACTATTTAACTGCACACTAGAAGGAGTTTGTTGGCGAATTTCTTGGATAATGGCTGACCAAGGCCTAATCTGATTGAATACACCCACCAGAGCTTTATTTTTTGCTTCTACCACCTTTAGTTCCCCTCTGATGTCTTCTAGTTTTTTACTTTGGACTTGTACTTGACCTAATTCCCCTTCCAGTTGCTGAATTTTGGCCTGAGTTTCGCTGGTTTTCCAACCGACGGTTAAACCGAGTAATCCCGTCAGTGCCAATAATCCGGCCCCCACTCCCACACCGAGGAACAGGGGTAGTTGTTTCCTCAGGTTAATAACGGTGGAAATCTCGAAGTTAGAGGTTGTTTGGACTGTTCGGTTAAGATGGCGATCTTTGAGAAAATTAACGTCAAGACTATACATAATTTTTGTCTATACCTCCCGCAATCCTAAACCGAGAACTGTTCCTAAACCCGGTCTTTGGGTATTAGGAATCTCTTGATTGATATCTAAGTTGAGTGATGCGATCGGATCGATGGGCATGGTAGGGATGCTAAGACGTTGAGTAAAATATTCATCTAGTTGTGCTAAACCGCCCCCGGGACCGGCTAAAAGTAACTGGACAATTTCCATTTCCAGTTCATCACTTTGGTTAAGATAGAAATTAATTGATCGCCGCAATTCATCGGTTAATTCCCCTAAAACCCGCATCAGTGCAGCAATCCCGGCGGTAGTAAAGGTTCTGGAAAGACCGGTATTGGTGCCAAGACTATCAAAGGCAGTGATCGGGATTGTCATCCCCAAAAGAATCTCAGGACTGCGGGAGGTGGGCAAATTCATCGCCCTGGAAATGGCATTTTGTAGCTGGAAAGTGCCGATGGGGACAGTGCGGGAAAATTGGGGAACGCCGTCCACCACGATGGCAATTTCCGTGTTATCAAATTCTATATCGACAATAACGGTAGCTTCATTGGAACTAAACTGTCGCAACTGATCGCGAATCGTCCGAATTAGGGCAAAACTATTAATTTCTAGCACATCTACCTGTAATCCTGCCCGTTGCAGGGTCTCCAGATAGGAATCGGTGATCTCCCGACGAGTAGCTACCAGCAAAACCTGCACCTTTTCGATGCCGTCTTCATCCTGAAAGTAGCCCAGTTTTTGGTAGTCGATATCCACTTCCTCGCGCGGATAGGGAAGGTATAAATTAGCTTCATGATTTAAGATCAGATCGCGCAATTCCTCCTCGTCCAATTCCGAGGGAATGGCGATAATCCGGATAATTGACTCGCGCATGGGGACAGCAGTAGCGACTCGTTTGCTGTTAATTTTATTTTCCTTGAGGACTTCCTGGATTAATTCCGCTAAAGCGACGGAATCGACGATTTTTCCCTCCTCAAAGATGCCTTCTGGGATATCCGACGAACAATATTTAACTAATTTATAATTTTGTTTCTGTTTGGCGATCTGAGCCACGTTAAGGCGCTCTGGGGTAATCTCTAGCCCAACACCTTGAGTTTTTTTTGTCAATAGCTTCTTAAAAAAACTTACCATAGATTTTCTGGGGCAGCTCTCAGAGAATTAGTGATTAACAAAGCCAATAATTTTTTGACCTGATTTTCTCTAGTGTTGATCAAGGCAGTAAATTAGTCTATAAACGATCCTGACTGGGTAAATTACCCAGAAAAGGTAAAAATCGAGAAGGAGAGAAGCTATTTCGGCACTGAACACCAACCCGATTATCTGTGTTCAGATCGAGGTTAATCTTGACTGGGTGAGGGGAGAGGAAGCACCTATTGATGATGATATTGTAATCAATTTTGGTGAAAGAACCAAGTCTAGACAAAAAACCTAGTTAACCGCTCCATCTCGTTTCGCCTTCTTTAGTTAGATTACCCAAATATCTCAAGAAAATTTCAATTTTTCTAGGCACTATTTTTTCTTGACTCTGGGAAACCGGCGCTCAAATGCTTCTGACAGGCGTGATTTTCCCCTATAATTAGGAGTTTGCACAGTGACAAAAGAAGTTAAGGAGCGATTTCGATGGCACGAATGTACTATGATGAGGATGCCAATTTAGATTTATTAGCGGGAAAAACGATCGCTATTATTGGTTATGGTTCCCAGGGTCATGCCCACGCATTAAATCTCAAGGATAGTGGCGTTAATGTGATTGTTGGTCTATATCCCGGCAGTAAATCGGCAATCAAAGCCAAAGAAGCCGGTATTCCGGTTTATGATGTGGCCGAAGCCGCTAAAATTGCCGACTGGATCATGATCCTCTTACCGGATGAAGTGCAGAAAACGATTTATCTCAACGAAATTGCCCCGAATTTAAGCGCAGGCAAGGTGTTATCTTTTGCCCACGGCTTTAATATTCATTTCGGTCAAGTGGTTCCCCCAGCTAACGTCGATGTGGTTATGGTCGCCCCCAAAGGACCTGGCCATCTCGTCCGTCGCACCTACGAACAAGGTCAAGGAGTCCCCTGTTTATTCGCCGTCTATCAAGATGCTACCGGCCAAGCACGCGAGCGGGCGATGGCCTACGCTAAAGGTATCGGTGGCACTCGGGCCGGGGTTTTGGAAACCACTTTCCGCGAGGAGACAGAAACCGACCTTTTTGGCGAACAGGCAGTATTATGCGGCGGTTTAAGCGCTTTAATTAAAGCTGGCTTTGAAACCCTCGTAGAAGCTGGTTATCAGCCCGAATTAGCCTATTTTGAGTGTTTACACGAGGTAAAACTGATCGTCGATCTGATCGTCGAGGGCGGTTTGGCCAAAATGCGCGATAGTATTTCCAATACAGCCGAGTACGGTGACTATACTCGTGGTCCGCGGGTGGTGACGGAAGCGACTAAGGCCGAAATGCGGAAAATCCTCGGGGAAATTCAATCGGGACAATTCGCCAGAGAGTTTGTCCTCGAAAATCAAGCAGGTAAACCGGGGTTCACCGCTATGCGTCGTCAAGAAGCAGAACATTCGATCGAAGAAGTCGGTCAAGATCTGCGGGCGATGATGAGTTGGCTAAAACGCTAGTTCGCTTTTTTTTCGGTGTCGGGTTGGACGCAACGCAGGAATTCTTCCCGTTGAGTCCGCCCCTACACCCCACACCCCAAAAGGAAAACTTTCATTTTAGTAGATCGCCTCTCTTGATTTAACCAAACCGATCGCCCGTAAACCGGCAATCACACCACAACCGATCACCATACCGACGAGGGAACGAATCAGATTTTCTATGGGAACGATCGGAATTAAAGCGATCCAGACTTCTTCTGGCCAGTTAAAAATCGAGTAGGTAATGGCGACGGCTCCTAAATGGGAGAGGCCGCTGGCGGTCCAGGTACCCCCAAAAATTCCCGCCGCTACTAGGGCTAAATTGCTACCTTTGATCCAATGAGGAAAAAGAGTCCGGGTTGGTAGGATAAATAATACCAAAGCCGACCAATCGACGAAAGCCCCGGCGATAAAGATTCGTGGCGAAATACCGTTCAGTCCGATCGCCCGGTTAGCGTAGATAAACAGGGGAATCAGAAAAATTAACGTCAATCCTAACCACCAATAACGGCGTTTTTTGCCTAAAACCATCGTTCCCGCCACAAAACTAGACAAAATCGCCCCAAAGACCGAAATAGCGGGAATTCCTGCCGTGTAGGGGGCAAGGAAAGTCCCAATTAAGGCCCCAATGCCACTAGCGATCGCTCCAGCGATCGGGCCGAGTAACCAACCCAAGAGGGGAAAAACCGCTTGACTGAGGGGCATACTACCGCCGGAAGCGAGGACAATGGAGAAGGGAATAAAAGAAAGGGTAGTGACAATGGCCGCTAAGACGACAATATAGGCGATCGGCGCCCCATCAATGGCGGCACTACTGACAGCTTCTACTTTGCGTTCTTCCCCTTCGGGGATAATATCTAGGGTCATAGTTGCAAGGGTGATTCTAACTTTTCTATCATCCTATGGTTTTATGTGCTTCGGGCAGTTAATGGCCAACGTTATAGCAGGGGATTTGAGCAAGCGGAAAGGAGGCAGTCGCTGCATCCCTACCGGTGTACGCTCCTGTGGGGAATTCCTCTGCTATATTTTTCTTAACCAAGAATCTTAATGATATTTTAAGATTTTTTAAAAAACCGCCCCTAGCTGAGATGAACGTATATCCTAGAGGGGAGCGAGTATAAATTCTTATTCCCGTTCGATCGCGCCCCAATTCTTTGGAGATCAGCACCCATGCTTACTTTGCTCCGTTCTCTGCTATTTTCCACCCTATTAAGTTTTGTTGCCCCCGTCCTCCTGGTGGGTTCGATTTTAACTGCTTTATTCGCCACCAGTCACGTCCCCGGCTTTACTTGGGTTTGTCGGGCGGGTTTTAGCCAAATCCTGCAATTTTTAACCATTTTTGGTGGCGGTTATCCCCTACAAGGAATGTTAACCATCGCTGTTACTTTTGCTTTTGTTGGCAGTTTATTCGATTTATTTAACTTTTACGTCTATCAAACCAATCGGGGACAGTAACAGACAAAGGGTGATAGGCACTGTCTAGAATGGGAATGAGGTTTTTATGGGATCGAATCGTCTATGCGCCCTATTTTCTACCGTTTTTGGCTATTAACAATCATTTCTCTGCTGCTGAGCCTGAGTATCGGGATTATCAATCCCCAAACCAGTTTCGCACTCTCGTGGATGGATTTACTTTTTCGGGGTGTGCAAGTTATTCAACTCTCCACTATTTCTCCTCAGCAGGAAGTCGCCATCGGTGGGCAGATTAATCAAGGTTTATTAGAATCAGGTAAGGTGAAACTGTCCAAAGATGCCAGAATTAACCAATATGTCCAAGAAATCGGGCAGCGATTAGCGGCAACTAGCGATCGCCCTGACCTTCCCTACACTTTTCAAGTGGTGCGCGACAATAGCATTAACGCCTTCGCTACTATGGGCGGATTTGTCTATTTACACACGGGATTGATTAAAACTGCTGATAATGAGGCCGAATTAGCCAGCGTCATTGCCCATGAAATCGGCCATATCGTCGGTCGTCATTCTATCACCCAATTACGCAATACTGCCCTCGCCCAAGGACTTCTCAGCGCGGCGGGATTAGAGACAAAAACTTGGGTACAATTGGCGGTTAATCTCGCCTACAGTTTACCAAACAGTCGCAAGGATGAATTAGAGGCGGACCGACTGGGTTTAAAGAATTTGGCCAGGGCTGGTTATGAACCCACGGCGATGATCTCCTTTATGCGAAAATTAGCACAACAGGGGGGTTCTACCCCGACAATTCTCAGCACCCATCCAGCTACAAGCGATCGCATTGTGGCACTGCAAAAACAGCTTAATTCGGTTAATAACTGAACTTCCCCCAGACATTTTGTCTAGGCTGAATTATAGATATAGCTTTGGCTGCTAGAATTAAGGCATTTCAAGACCAACCTTCCTTTTCCCATTACCAAAAAATTGAGTCTTTAGCGGGGGAAGATTGGTCTGATTTAAAATTAGACTTGTTAGATTACTTGCGCGAGTTTAGCGGTGGACGTTCCACAGAGGCTAAAATCGATATATTTCTCCACGAAAATTTAGTTAGGACTTGCTGAATAAATCTAAAAACCTTGTTGGGTAAGACTTTTAGACTTTTTGTCAATCAAAAAGTACCAAATATGGGAGTGATCGGGGGGAAAATTCAGGGACTTTTTCCCTGAAAATTAGGTAATTGACCCCCTCAAAATCGGTAAAACCCTACACCCCACACCCCACACCCCACACCCTACCCCCACGAAAAACTTTTTGCCGCAAACCCTAGTTAGAGATGCAATTAAAGTCGTTTCTGATAATTCCTATGTGCAGTCTCACCTAATTTGGCGGATAATGGATGCGGCTGCTACCGTCGATCCTAACTGGGTGATCGATCATGTACGTCCTGCTGCGGAAAAGATACTCGACGAAAAAAAGGCTGATCCCTAGGAAGAAGCAATTAAATGGCTAAAAAAAGCTCGTAATGCCTTTTATATGTCGGGAAGAATGGCAAACTTATCGGGAAAGTTTAATTAAGTAGCTGGTTATAATTAAATTAAAAATGGATTTTAGGTTCGATCCCCCCTGCCCCCCTTGATAAGGGGGGTGCCGATAGGCGGGGGGATCTGACAACTTTTAACGCCTACCTACTTAAGGAACATGGACGCAAATCGAAATTTATCGGGTTATTTAAATATCAGGATTTACAATGATTTAAGCTTGTAGCCGTCAGTTATCGGCTAAAACTGGGCTGTTTTTAGCTTGTAGAGTGGACATTGTCCTAATCTTAGGCCCAGTGACATTTCGGGGCAAAGTAGAGTATAATGGAAGATTGGTCTAAACTTATCTCCAGACTACTTATACTGAATATTCATTGTCAAAAAATATGACTGAAACTATTCGCTTTTTGATGTGTTCTCCCGATCATTACGATGTGGATTATGTGATTAATCCTTGGATGGAGGGCAACATTCACAAATCTTCCCAAGAAAAAGCTAGGCAACAATGGCAGCAGCTTTATCATGTTCTCAAAGATCGGGCGATCGTGGATTTAGTCACACCAGAAAAAGGCTGGCCCGACATGGTTTTTACCGCTAATGCAGGTTTAGTTCTGGAAAAAACTGTAGTTCTCAGTCGCTTTTTACACAAAGAAAGACAGGGAGAAGAACCCTATTTTAAACAGTGGTTTGAAGATAACGGTTTTACGGTTCACGAACTGCCAAAAGATTTACCCTTTGAAGGTGCAGGAGACGCACTATTAGATCGAGAAGGACGTTGGTTATGGGCAGGATATGGCTTCAGAACTGAGTTAGATTCCCACCCTTTAATCGCTAAATGGCTCGATATCGAGGTTTTATCCCTACGTTTAATCGATGAACGTTTCTATCACCTCGATACCTGTTTTTGTCCCCTTAGTGGCGGTTATCTACTCTACTATCCCGATGCTTTTGATGCCTATTCTAATCGGTTAATTGAGTTAAAAATTCCCGAAGAAAAACGCATTATCGTTGAAGAAGCGGATGCGGTTAACTTTGCTTGTAATGCAGTGAATATCGGTCAAGTAATCGTCATGAATAAAATTAGTGACGATTTACAATATAAGTTAGCGTCAAAAGGGTTTGAAGTGGTACAAACTCCCCTGACGGAGTTCTTAAAAGCAGGAGGAGCCGCCAAATGTTTAACCCTGCGTACCACGGAACCCTTAATTCCAGACCATCACGCTAATGTCACCATTGAAAGTCGCATTCTCCAGCTAGAAGGTCATCTGCTCGACGCGGGAATTATGAATAAAGCTCTCGATGTTGTGGTAGGAAATGGGGGCAGCTTCAAGGTTTTAAACTTCACCTTAGGGATTGAGCGCCAAAGTACCTCCTCGGCCGAAGTGCGGGTTTCTGCACCCTCTCACGAGGTAATGGAGGAGATCATGGTACAATTGATCGACCTCGGTGCGGCCGCTCGTCCTCAAGAAATCTGTGATGTCAATACCGCCATTGTCGCTCAAGATGGGGTCGCTCCCGATGATTTTTATGTCAGCACCATCTATCCCACGGAAGTGCGGGTTAACTGTGAATGGGTGCGGGTGGAAAATCAACGCATGGATGCAGCCATCGTCGTCACTGAAAGTCCAGAAGGCAAAACCGCGAAATGTACTCTGCTGCGGGATTTAAAAGCTGGCGATTGCGTTATGGTGGGAGTTGAGGGCATCCGTACTATCCGACAGGCGGAATCCAGGGAACAACGCAACAGCACCCAGGAATTTACCTTTATGGGTGCGGGGGTTTCCAGCGAGCGCCGAGTCGAGTTAACCGTGGAGCAGATTGCCTGGGAAATGCGCCAAATTCGCGACCAGGGCGGTAAAGTGGTAGTAACGGCAGGTCCGGTGGTCATTCACACTGGAGGAGCGCAACATCTCTCCCGTTTAATCCGCGATGGTTACGTTCACGCTTTACTGGGGGGAAATGCGATCGCAGTTCACGACATGGAACAGGCGATCATGGGTACTTCTTTAGGGGTAGATATGCAGAAAGGCATCCCCGTGCGCGGTGGCCATCGTCACCACCTCAAGATTATCAACCTCATCCGTCGCCACGGCAGCATCGCCAAAGCTGTATCGGCCGGGGTATTGACAAAAGGTGTAATGTATGAATGCGTCAAGAATAATGTCCCCTTCAGTTTGGCCGGTTCAATTCGCGATGATGGTCCGCTTCCGGATACGGAGATGGATTTAATTAAAGCACAGGAAGAATATTCCCGTTTAATTCAAGGTGCAGACATGATTCTCATGCTCTCTAGTATGCTCCATTCCATCGGTGTGGGCAATATGACACCGGCGGGGGTGAAAATGGTCTGTGTTGATATTAACCCGGCCGTGGTGACAAAATTAAGCGATCGAGGTTCCGTAGAATCCGTCGGTATCGTCACCGATGTGGGTTTATTCCTGAGTTTGTTAACCCAACAGTTGGATAAGTTAACCCGTCCCTTGGTAGAAACGGTTTAAAACCGCAAATAGATATCGGGTGGGTTACGCTTTGCTAACTCACCTATTTTTATCGATATTTTCAAGCAATTATCAGAGAAAATTTGCCCACTAGAGTCGCCCTAGCTTGCTTTCTTTTTGTATAATAGGGCTTATCTTCCCATACTTGTCAAACGGCTATGAGTCTCTGTCTCAATCCCGATTGTTCGCACAAAAACACCCCCACGGATAAATTCTGTCATAAGTGCGGTTCTCAATTACTGCTCAGAGAACGTTATCGAGCGCTAAAATTAATCGGTCAAGGGGGTTTTGGCAAGACATTTCAAGCGATAGATGAGGATAAACCCTCAAAACCCTATTGTGTAATTAAACAATTTTTCCCGTCAGCGCAGGGAACAGGAACTTTACAGAAAGCAGCAGAATTATTTAAAGAAGAAGCGATTCGTTTAGATAGTTTGGGAAGATACCCACAAATCCCCGAACTTTACGCCTATTTTACCGCTAATGACGGGCGACAATATCTCGTGCAGGAATATATCGCAGGACAAAATCTCGAACAAGAATTAAAAGAGGAAGGAGTATTTAACGAAGCTAAAATTAAACATCTTTTGTCAGAGATTTTACCGATTCTAGAATTTATTCATAGTAAACAAGTAATTCATCGCGACATTAAACCCGAAAATATTATTCGCAGAAAAAGCGATAATAAATTGATTTTAGTGGACTTTGGAGCGGCAAAATTTGTCAGTCCTTTAAATCGTTCCATGACAGGAACAATTATCGGTTCTGCGGAATACATCGCACCAGAACAGGGGAACGGGAAAGCAGTTAATGCCAGTGATTTGTATAGTTTGGGTGTAACTTGCCTTTATTTATTAACTGGAATATCTCCCTTTGATTTATTCGATGGTGGGGAACACCAATGGGTATGGCGACAGTGGTTGGTTAATAATCCTGTTAGTAATGATTCAGGGAATATTCTGGATAAATTAATCGAGTTTGGCACGAAAAAACGCTATCAATCCGCTTCGGAAGTGTTGTCAGCTTTGCAGATAAAAACATCAGTCTCTATATCTCAGACAACTATTCAAAAACCCCTTAATCCCGTTATTTCCGTTCCTCAAACTCCCCCATCTATCCAGCTTAAAAGCGCCAAAGGAATCGATTATCGGAACTTAGAGGATTTACTGAAACGGCAGCAATGGAAGCAAGCGGACGAAGAAACCGCAACAGTGATGCTACAGGCTGCCAACCGAAGGTCAGAAGGATGGTTACGGGTAGAGGATATCGATAATTTCTCCTGCGAGGATTTGCGAACCATTGACCAATTATGGGTTAAATATAGTGGCGGTCGCTTTGGTTTTTCCGTGCAGGCGAAAATCTACCGCGAACTCGGTGGGACGCGGCAGTATAATAGAAGAGTTTGGAACGCTTTCGGAGATAGGGTAGGCTGGCGAGTGAATAATAGCTGGATATGCTACAAAGATGTTACTTTTGACCTAAAAGCACCCCTAGGACACCTCCCGATATTGAAAATAAGAAGATGGTATGAGGGTCCGTTGGTTAGTACAAGGTTTAGGGTTGTCTCTTCTCTCGCGTCGAGACTTGTAAAATGTAACATATAAAGGTAACAGCCAATTTTTAAGAATTGTATCGGAGGGAAAACCAAATGCTAGAAATTAACAAAAACTATGTATTAGACAAAGATCAAAAGCCGATTGCCGTTCAGATTCCCATTGCTGAATTTGAAAAAATCGAAGAAATCCTAGAGGATTACGGACTAGGAAAACTCATCGAAGAAGTTGAAAATGATCAAATCCTAGACAAAGAAAAAACATGGCAATACTGCCGGTATATACTGTAAAATCTATTTTATAGAAGTCTATAAAGAAATTGGCTAAATTACAATATAAATGCCTTATTTAAATCCCAATGCGACAATCCCACCAGCTAAATTAACCCGGTATTTGCTAGTTTTACAACCCAAAGATGATAAATCAGGCTTTCTGGCACAAGCAGGATATAATTTAGACAACTGGCAGGTATTGGAACAAGATTTAAGACGTATTCTTCTCAACGAGGCCACCTTAAATAAACAAACAAAGTTCGGTGATATTTATGAAATTAAAGGACTTTTACAAGGGGTGAACGGGATAAACTTACGAGTCTCTACCTATTGGATTATCGACTCACTTACGAAAGAAACAAGATTTGTGACTTGATTACCAGATTAAAAGAGTTAGACTATGAAATTTGATATGTTTTCCGAAGTTCAATTAACCGAAGATTTGCCAGAATCTAATTTGTCTCGTGGCACTCACGCGATTATCGTGGATTATTGTCCTCGACCCGAAGGCCAAGAGGATGGCTATGTTTTAGAAGTGTTAAATAATCAGGGAAAAGCCTATACAGTTATCGCTGTAGAAGTTTCCAAGATTGAATCAATTCAAAATATTAAACAGGATGAATTGCAAATTATATAATTCTGTTATTCTTAGTGGATTTAATCCCCCATCCTAGCAATGGCGAAATGGGAGCAATTTTAGAGGTTTTTAACGCTCTCGGTGAGTCAATTTCAGTAGTAACCTTTGGGGTGGTTGGGTTTCGCTTAAACAATCGAATTGAGCCATTTTCGACCCAGTATTGTTTCGCTCAACCCAACCTACAATAATTGCTTATATTAATTTCTGATTAATTGCCAATTCATTGCCGACACAAGAGTTAAAGCGATAACAATTCATTGCTGTATGTAACAATATAAGAGGAGTGCGATCGCTGATCTTGTAGGGTGCGAAAACGCGCGTGTAACGCACCGCTAATGTTTGGGATAAAATGGAGAAGTTTCAATGCGATCGAGTCCAAGTGCGATCGCTCTGAGAGATGATCGAGGTCAAGCATGACAGTGCAATAACTTCGTTACAGAGATAGGATAGTAGAATAGAGGGGGCTACCATGCCGCTGCTTCAGGCTTTGATTTAGTCTTGTCGATCAGTTATTATCATGAAAGAAAAAGTGTACTTGGATTCCACGGTTCCGAGTTATTACTTTGATGAGCGTGAAGCGCTAAAAACTTTTACCGAAATCACAAGGAAGTGGTGGTCGGAGATGTCCAGTTATTATGATTTATATATTTCGGATGCCGTGCTTCAAGAACTAACCAACGGAAACTATCCGCGTAAAGCTGAAATTATTCATTTGGTTTCGAGGATTCCTTTACTACCGCCGACTTCTGCTCTTGAACAAGTTGTCGAGTTTTATCTTGCCTATGCCAGCTATTTCGACATTCAATATCTCGTTACTTGGAATTGCAACCACCTAGCGAATGCTAACAAACGGAAGCATATTCGCGTTATCAATGCCCGCCTGGGTTTGTCAACACCTGAAATTGTCACACCACTTGAACTATTCAAAGAGGAGAATAACTTATGATCCACTCAGAGATTTTGCAAGAAAAAGATAAAACTCAAACAAGATTATCGGAGGAATGCACGTCTATCCATGACTATTTAGTTAAGTCTCGCATTGCTGCGGAAAAGGCTGCGGAATCCTACGGGTTTACTCTCAAGTATGCTGAAGAAATTCATAAAATTCGAGAAGAACACACCAAAGCTTTCAACGTCAACACAACAGCCTCTTAGGTTGGCTTGAGCGAAACGCTATAGATTGATTCTGATTAATTGCCAATTCATTGCCAACACAAGAGTTAGGGCGATAACAATTAGAGGAATTTGGTGAACAAGATACACTATAGCCCAGATGTGGATGCTTTATTAATTGAGTTAAACAATAATCCAATTGCTTACGCAGAGGAGGAAGGGAAAACAATATTACATTATTCCGAGGACGATCAGTTAGTTTTAATCGAGATTCTAGATTTTGGTTGTTCTCTATCGGAAGATGCTAGACAAGAACTTGCAAAATCCATATCTTCTAGTGAATCGATTAAAATATAGTTATTAGTTAATATCCATCTCACAACAATTTAAATCATGAAAGGTATTCAGTATATTGTCGATGAAACAGGAGAAAAAACAGCGGTTGTTATCGATCTAAAAGAATGGGGTCAACTGTGGAATGAGTTTTATCAAAATTTACTCGATCGCTCTCCCGTAAACGAAGACTGGATAAATCGATCGCCTTTTCGAGAAAAATTAGATCAAGCTCTGACGTGGAATGCTAATCATCCACCGCAGTTATCAGATCTAGAATCCCTAAAGAGCAAACTCGACAATCATTAGTGCTGAAGAAAAGGCTAGAAAACTAAGTAGATTGAGCGATGCAAATTCCATCTAAAGCAATTATTCCAGAGGATAAACTTACTCGTTATCTTCTCGTATTCAGAGACAAAGATGACAAATCAAAATTTTTAGCACAAGCAGGATTTACTCTCGATAATGCGGCCAGTTTGCAAAAAGCGATTATTCAGCTAATTACCGTAGAAGATGCGATCAAAGATGGTAAAAATGAATACGGTATCTTTTATCGAGTTGAAGGAATGCTAGAAGGAGTTAACGGAATTAATTTAGCAGTGGTTACAATATGGATACTGCGATACATTGACGACTGTTTTCAGTTTGTTACTCTCAAACCCCGAAAGGATAGATAATTATGGATGTTAGATTATACGATCATGTGGTTCTTTGTCTTGATGTTCCCGAAGACAATCTAAAATCGGGAGATGTGGCAGTATTAGTGGATTTAATCCCCCATCCTAGCAATGGCGAAATGGGAGCAATTTTAGAAGTTTTTAACGCTCTCGGTGAGTCAATTTCAGTAGTTACTGTGCCAATTTCGGCGATTAAACCCCTACAGGCCAATGAAATATTTACCGTCCGCTCTTTATCGCTACAATCTCAACTATCGATGAATCTCCTGAAAGATAGTAAAAAAATTCGTTTTGTTGACCTCTTTTGTGGTTTGGGAGGGTTTCGATTGGCAATTGAACAAGTTTGTCGCCAAAAAAACTTAGAATCTGATTGTGTTTTTTCCTGTGATATAGATAAAGACGCTCGGTCAATTTATCAGGCTAATTTTGGCGACCAACCCCGGGGGGATATTACCGAAATTGCTGCCCTAGATATTCCCAATCATGATATTTTAATGGCGGGATTTCCCTGTCAACCCTTTAGTATTTGTGGTGATTTAAAGGGGTTTGAAGACACCAGAGGCACGCTATTTTTTGAGATTGCTCGTATTTTAAAAGCCAAACAACCCGCAGCATTTATTCTGGAAAATGTCAAGCAATTGCAGGGACATCAACAGGGAAAAACCTTGCAAGTTATTCTCGATACTCTGCAAGATTTAGATTACTATACCGATTATCGGGTTTTGAATGCGCTTCATTTTGGTTTACCGCAAAAACGGGAACGAATTTTTATCGTTGGTTTCCGAGAAGCGAGAGATTTTATCTGGCCAAAACCAGCTTTATCTAGAACAAGTTTAACGGAAATCTTAGAGGAAAATGTTTCGGATTTTTATTATGCTTCCGAAAAAATTCAAAAAAGTCGCCTTCTGAAAAGAGAGGGAAAAAAACCTTATAGTGAACCGACTATCTGGCACGAAAATAAAGGAGGAAATGTCAGCGCTTATCCCTATTCCTGTGCCTTGCGAGCGGGAGCATCCTATAATTATTTGTTAGTGGATGGGAAAAGACGCTTAACAGAAAGAGAAATGCTACGTTTACAAGGTTTTCCCGATGATTATCAAATTGTCGGCAGTTATCAAACTATGCGAAAATTAACGGGTAATAGTGTAGCGATTTCCTGCGTAGCTGCTGTGGTTAATTCTGTAATCGAGTCTTGGTTAGATGTTGAGCAAGCATCAACTAATTCATTCTCGTTAAATCGACAACTTAATTAAGTTTATTTTCGACTCAGGAGTTTTAGATAGTGGTGATTATTCAAGACGCTTTTAATTGCCTATATAGACAGTCAAAACCTAGGAGATTATAGCTTGTTTGAGTCCTAATTTATATCTCTAAAATTAGCTGACCCATTGCCTTGAGCATTTGGAGCAGATTAATTGCTGATTCAGGATACATTAAATTAAGTTCTGGCATTATCTGATAAGTGGGGTTAGTTTCTTGTCTGAGATAGACGAACATATATTGTAAGCCATTAGTCGCTAATCCCCAAACTGAGGGTTGTCTTTCTAAGCTATTGTAGGCATAAGTCAGTAATTGAGGTAATCCCTGACGTACTTCGATTCCACTCTCTTTAGCTTCAATGACTAAAATCAAAAAAGGGATATTATTGACAGTTGATATCGAATTATTCACCGTGACAATATCAAAGCGTCCGCTAATAGTTTTATCTTCATCCACAAGGATAATATTATCAATCCCTTCTTCAACCCTAATCTTAATCGGATAACGATAAAAACCCGCTAACCGCAATAAGGGAAATAGGGTTAAAACTTTAACTTGTCCTTCTGATGCTTTATCTTCCATCAAATAGGGTCGAAAATCGTTGCGGATTTGAACAAGTTCTAATTTTTCTGCGTCGCTGACGGTTTCCAAAGCTAAAGGCTCTGTAAATGAGACATCTTCAAGCTTTTCTTGGAAATTAAGATGACGTTGAACATCAGCAAGGGTTAGTTTACTCGTTTTGATGGTAAGCATTGATTTAGCAAGCAGTACATCGCTGTTACCATGATAGCGGAAAATAGGTTTCTCGGCTGTTCTTGCTAACAAAATAAGCCAAGACAGAAACACAAATTTAACAATAAAGTTGCTGGGTGGGGTGCGGATTGTTAATGTTGGTTTTTTAAAAGAATTGGTCGCCTTCTAACGCACTTTACACTCGTCGGCCTTTTTTGGGACTGTTAACCCCTATCTCTATAGGTGAGTTAGCAATGGGTAACTAGAATAATAAAGGAGAACCATTGCCGAAAAACGAGAGCGCTATGCCAGAAGAAACTATTTGGATTATCACCGCAGAAGATACCCCCGTCACCCCCGATAAAGATGCGAAAGGAAACGACACCTATGACAATCCCTGGGACACGAGGAAAATTATCACCGAAGCTGCGACTCGCGGCGTAAAAGTGAGCATAGAGAAGCTAGAGACAGAACTTTCCCATTTTCTCCAGCTTATCGGCAAAGTCTTCAATCAAGCACAGAAACAGGTCAACCAACAAACCGGTTTTAAACTCGATGAAGTAGAGCTTTGCGTAGAGATTACCGGAGAAGGTGAAGTAAAATTGTTAGGGACGGGGATTAAGACTGGCACCAAAGGCGGATTAACCTTAAAATTCAAGCGAGACGAGAAAAACACACCGACTGCAGACTAATGGCGAACTGGGGATTATTTATCGGGATAAATCAATACAAGCGCTTGAAACCGCTCAAATGTGCCAAGCAGGACGCGGTAGAGATGGCGCGTTATTGTCGTGACGAGATTAATTTTGAGGAAGTTTTCCTGTTTACCGATGATTCTGACCCAATAACCGCGCCGAATGGTTCCCAACAGGAGACGAAACCGACGTACACAAATCTAATGGCTTTCCTGCACGACTTTTTCGAGTCGCAACGCTTAGAAACCGGCGATAATTTCTGGTTTTTCTTCAGTGGTCACGGATTACGCCATCAGGGACAGGATTACCTCGTTCCCAGCGAGGGACACCCGACCTTAATCGAACGGACGACCATTCCCCTCAATTACGTTACCCAACGTTTACGGAGATGTGGCGCAGATAATATCATTCTCTTTCTCGATGCCTGTCGCAACGAGAACGACTTTAGCAATAAATCCGTAGGCTGGCAAAAGCAACAGGGAGTGATAACCATCGCTTCCTGTAGTCCGACGGAGGAATCCTACGAAATTCCCGAACTACAACAGGGTTCGTTTACCTATTCACTTCTAGAGGCTTTACGAATCCAAGGAGAAAATAACTGCGCTACAGTAGAAAGACTCTGTAATCGTCTCCGCGAAAGGATTCCAGAAATCAACCGACAACACAACAAACCCCCGCAAACCCTCCATTCTATTGTCGAACCGCATTATAAAAATCATCTGATTCTGTTACCGAAACAGGCAAAGACTCCCGATATAGAGTTATTGCGAGTGGAAGCTTTAGAGTTGGAAGTGGAGGGAAAGCTAGAGGAAGCGCGACAGTTGATGAGACGAGTTCTGGCTTTGGATACAACCAGACCTAAATACTGGCAAGATTACGACAGAATTAATCGAAAATTAGCACAACAACCCGTCCCACCGTCCCCTAAAACGGAACCGATAAATGGCGAGTCGGCGAAAACGATAACAGAAACCCCGAAACCCGCAGCATCGCCAGAAATCGAACTTAAAAGCGCCAAAGGAATCGATTATCGGAACTTAGAAGATTTATTAAAACGGCAGCAATGGAAGCAAGCGGACGAAGAAACCGCGAGAGTGATGCTACAGGCTGCCAACCGAACAAAAGAGGGATGGTTACGGGTAGAGGATATGGATAATTTTCCCTGCGAGGATTTGCGAACCATTGACCAATTATGGGTGAAATATAGTGGCGGTCGCTTTGGTTTTTCCGTGCAGGCGAAAATCTACCGCGAACTCGGTGGGACGCGGAAGTATAATGAAAGAGTTTGGGACGCTTTCGGAGATAGAGTAGGCTGGCGAGTGAATAATATCTGGATATACTACAAAGATGTTACTTTTGACCTAAAAGCACCCCATGGACACCTCCCGGGGCGGCAGAGTTTTGAGTGTGTTGGGGTGGTGGGGGGTTTTTGGGGTTTCTCTTCTCTCGCGTCGAGACTTGTAAAATGTAACATATAAAGGTAACAGCCAATTTTTAAGAATTGTATCGGGTTGATTTTCCACGAAGCCATGCGGGTTCTGGGTTTTCGATACCTGTCACCCAGGACCCGGGTCCGGTCCGCGACATGATTGTAGTATGTCTCCAGCGACGCGGGGGTTGTAGGCGTTGGCAAAAACGAACTGATCCGCCACCGCGAGAATTTCTGGGGTGACTTCCTCCCACTCCTCCCACCAGAGAGACAATTGGCCCGGAGAGGATTTTTTAGACCTTTTCTTCGGCTTTATCCCCGCGAGTAGCTTACTTCCCCAGTGGTTGCGGGTTTCCGGTTTCGGTCGCGGCCGGTATTTCTTGCAGAATCCGCGATATTTGGCCGCGCATTCCTCTAGGGTTTCTCCCAGACTCAAAAACGCAGGATGCCAAGTGGTTAAGCCATCGTCTCCGAGTCGGTCATAGACCCCGTAATCGCTAAAATCGTAGAAGAATCCGACTTGGACTCCCGCAGCCTTCGGATTGGCGTGAATATAGCGTAGGGTATTCAGCGCTCGCTTAGTATCCGTGGTGGGAAAACCGCTACTGTGATAGCGTTTCTCCCAGAAGTGACCAGTTCGATTCAGCATTCGGTTAAAACACATGGCGGTGTACCAGTTCAACCAGTGCATAATTTTGGGTAAGTCTTCCGCGTCTTTCGGTTCGATGAGATAGTGAATATGGTTACTCATCACACAGAGCGCGTAGAGTTTGAATCCGTACTTTTCGATCGCTTTTTTGATAGCGTAGAGTAACACCTGTCGGCATTCTAGACGGGTCAGGCGAAATTCTCGGTTATTACAGCGAATGGTTATATGATAGGAATAGCCTGGGATTAGTTCTCGTTTTGCTCGTGACATTTTGCGTATTTTTCCCCGCGAGGACTTGTAGAATATAACACCTAACAGAAAGATACCGCTATCTTTATCCTGTCCGCAACTTTTATCTGTTAACATGGAACTGTAAACATATTACTAATGCTCAAATTCAGAAAAAACTTCTCAATATATGCGCGGATTTCGGCTACAAATTACCGCTAATCTGTACACCTTACGAGTTAATGGGAGAATGAGCTATGTGGGAAGATGAAATACTCGAAGAAATTCATAAGATTAGAGAAGAACACGCCAAGTCTTTCAACTACGATATAAAAGCGATTTGCGCCGATTGGAGGGAGAGACAAGGGAAAAGTGGTAGAAAATTAGTTCGGTTAAATACCGCCCAAAACATGACAAAAAATAGCGAAAATGATACTATTGAGAGAACCAAATGCTAGAAATTAACAAAAACTATGTATTAGACAAAGATCAAAAGCCGATTGCTGTTCAGATTCCCATTGCTGAATTTGAAAAAATCGAAGAAATCCTAGAGGATTACGGACTAGGAAAACTCATCGAAGAAGTTGAAAATGATCAAATCCTAGACAAAGAAAAAGCCTTACAATATTTAGAATCGCTTAAAAACAAAAATGTGGAAGGTTGAATACAACAAGAGATTTTTAAAAGAATTAGCCTCTTTGCCAAAAGACATACAATCTCGCGTTGAGTTGATCGTATTTTCCGAGTTAGAAACTGACAATCCTTTTGAATTAGGCTATCTCGATAAAATGAAAGGACATAAAGATAAATATAAAATTAGAGTTGCAGATTATAGGATTGGCCTGACTATTGATAAACCCAATGGCTCTCTTAGGTTTGGTGGGCAAAATGTATTCTAAGATACATTCTTCCTAGCGAGCGAGTGGAAGGAACCACAAAGACACAAAGGACACAAAGATTGATCGATCCTATATAAGTTAAACTTATCACACAGAACCTAGAAGAGCCACCCAATCAAACCATCATCTGTCAACGGGTCGCACATCGTAGAGAAATTTACAAAACTTTTCCTTGATAGAAAGATACCGCTATCTTTATCTGTCAGTTGCTGATCTTTTCTCTACCAAACGATATACCTATTCCGCTATGATAGCCGACTCAAAATTATTTATATTTTAGCGGGAACCAATGAAGACATCAGCATTTTAATCGATGAATAGGGAAATTGGAACTTTGAATTATGTCTATATACAAAGTCAGCATTCATCCCATCGCTAAAAGCGAGGGAATTCTGCTGACACTCAGTTAAATGCAGTGAGAGCTTATTGCCTCAAACCAGAGGATGTCACAGCACTATATTGGTAACAGGTAAACTATACACTCCAGCCATCGCCAATTGAAAGTCGCTGACTGCATCGCCGTTGATATCCCCGCAAAGGAGACCGCCGTTAAAGCGCAGTTGTCCCGCTTGACCTGAAAAATCCGAGGCACCAATAAACGTGAAACTCTGATTACCAGCATTGAGGGAGTTGGCATCGATGCCAGAGACGTCAATAGTATCAAAACCAGTATTGAAATCGAGGATTTTGTCTTGGTTTGCGCCTTGACCGATTTCATCAACGGTGTTGAAGATAAAACGGTCCCGACCTTCACCTCCCGTTAGTTGATCTGACCCTAATCCTCCGATAAGTTTGTCCTCACCACCGCCACCAATAATGACATCATTACCAGTGGTGCCAGTGATATTATCATTCCCCCAATAGCCATGGATTTGGATATTGTCACCGACAAAAGCAGTATTAGAAAAGTCGAGTTTATTGTCACTCCAATCACCGATGATTGTTACTTTTCCTGTTACTCCTGTCCCGTCGATGGTTTCAATGCCACTATTGACCCCAAAACTGTTGAGACCAATATCAACATTACCCGTACCTTTGGCGACGATGGTATCTGTCCCAGTTGTCCCTTTATCTGTAATGGTGTCATAGCCTTCAAAGGTACTCCAATCATTACTTTGATAGCCGGTATAAAGGTAATTGTCGGAACCGTTACCACCGTTAAGTTTGTCCTCACCACCGCCACCAATAATGACATCATTACCAGTGGTGCCAGTGATATTATCATTCCCCCAATAGCCATGGATTTGGATATTGTCACCGACAAAAGCAGTATTAGAAAAGTCGAGTTTATTGTCACTCCAATCACCGATGATTGTTACTTTTCCTGTTACTCCTGTCCCGTCGATGGTTTCAATGCCACTATTGACCCCAAAACTGTTGAGACCAATATCAACATTACCCGTACCTTTGGCGACGATGGTATCTGTCCCAGTTGTCCCTTTATCTGTAATGGTGTCATAGCCTTCAAAGGTACTCCAATCATTACTTTGATAGCCGGTATAAAGGTAATTGTCGGAACCGTTACCACCGTTAAGTTTGTCCTCACCACCGCCACCAATAATGACATCATTACCAGTGGTGCCAGTGATATTATCATTCCCCCAATAGCCATGGATTTGGATATTGCCACCGACGAAAGCAGTATTAGAAAAGTCGAGGGTATTGTCACTCCAATCACCGATGATTGTTACTTTTCCTGTTACTCCTGTTCCGTCGATGGTTTCAATGCCACTATTGGCGCTAAAGGAAAGAATCCCCAGGTCCACGTCTCCTGTACCCAAAGCCACAATTTTATCCACACCAGAGGTGCCGGTATCGGTGTAGATGTCGTAGCCTTGGAAACTCGACCAGCCTCCGGCTAGATTACCGGAGACATAATAAGTGTCTGACCCTTCGCCTCCATCCAATTGGTCATTGTCTGCGCCGCCATAGAGTAAGTCATTACCAACTCCACCCGATAAATTGTCACATCCCCAATCTCCATCGATTAGGTCATCGCCGCCGCCACCACTGAGAACATCATTTCCTCCGTAACCCATCAGGTGTTCAGCAAGATTCGTACCTGTAATCGTGTCGCTAGAGTTATCACCGTAAATAATGGTTTTCTGAAGATAGAAATAGTTGAGCCAACTAGAAACATCGTTAAGGCGAGCATTGGCATCGCCGTCTTCGTTGACGAGACGATTTTCTTCGATGGTAAAGCCAATATGATAGAGTCCATCGGCTACGGTATTGACTAAATTTTTACCGAAGTATTGGGTTGTCGCTCCGTCATTTTGTACCAGGTGGTAGCCTGTTTCCTCATTTCCCTCATCGTCACCGTGGAGGAGGATAAATTCGTCATAGTGATTAGTGCGAACCCATTGATTGAGGGTGCGAATATCATCGCTGGTAATCCAGCCATCAGCAGCGACACCTGTAGCGGTAATGCCATCGACTAATAGATGGTTAAGTCCATCGGCGGCGGCGGCTCCAGCGTTAATATCCCCCGCATTTGTCCACTTGGCTAAGCCAGTATCAATTTTGATGGTATCGACAATTTTATCTAATCCGGTGCCAGTGGTGGACTGATCGACGTAAAAATATGTTACCCAATCTGCTACGTCTTTGACTGTGGCATTGGCCGCACCATCTTCGTTGAGAAACCGTCCATTTTGGATCTCAAAACCAATATGATAGATTCCGTCGGCAACGGTATTAACTAGGTTTTTCGCAAAATATGTGGTCTGAGCGCCGTCATTTTGAACTAAATGGAAGCCAGTTTCTGTTGTGCCGTCATCATCCCCATGCAGAACAACAAAAGTATTATAACGGGTGGCATCAGAGCGAATCCAATTGTTAATTTGTGCAATATCGCTTTCGGAAATTGAACCATCGGCGGCGAGATTGTAGGTGGTAATCGCTGTTTTTAATAAATCATTCAGTCCATTGGCCGCATCAGCACCGCCAGCAATTTCTTGCCAAGGTATATTTTGCGCTAAACCCTGATCAGCAATGATTAATTCCGTAATCTGATCAAGTCCGGTATTAGTTGTTGCCCGATCTGTATAAAATTGGGTTAGCCAATCCGCTACCTGAGCAACTGTGGCATTGGCGTTACCATCTTCATTGACAAAGGTGCCATTTTCAATTAGGAAACCAATGTGATAAATGCCATCAAAAACCGTATCAACTAAATTCTGATTGCGATACTGTTGAGTCGCTCCGTCATTTTGGACTAAATGAAACCCTGTTTCTGTTGTCCCGTCATCATCGCCGTGGAGAGCAGTAAATTCTGCTAAACGGTTGGCACGAATCCAGGCATTAATCGCGGTTACGTCACTGACAGTAAAAATGCCGTTACTAGCGACTCCAGTGGCTTGTTTGGCTTCTAAGATTAAATGATTTAATTCATTAGCTGCCGTCATTCCATCCGTAATATTTGTACCGAGATTGGCACCAGCAAGTCCTGTATCTATGCCAATTCTTTCAACCGTTTGATCTAGTCCCGTTCCGGTTGTTCCGCTTGGGGAATTTTGCACCATCGAATAAGATTTGCTTGCCATAATTATTAACCATGAAAAATAAGGTAGTTAGTGAAATAGCAACAATTGTTAGACAAGTAACGACAAAACCGCACTAAGGCAGGTTTATCCTCAATCCAGTTAGCAAAACCCAGTTATCATCAGGGACGACTGAAGTGGTCACTACGAACCAGAAGGGTTGTCAACTGGACTGGATCAGGGGGATTTGGTATTACCCTGACAATTGCGGATCGATATCCTCACTCATACCCGAAGTCGATTCCAACGATTGGACAGTCTCAGATAGTAAATTAGTTCTAACTGATTGTCTTGCCTCTGCTCAGACTATCGAACGAGGTTTTCCGACCTTGATAGTCCTGAGTCGTCGTTTGATAATCTAACCTTTAATGGAATCTTGGATTATTGTAGCACGTTATACAGATATGTGATACCCGCTGCTTTTTCTCTCTTAGCGTTGCTCAAATCCCACATTCCGCACCCTAAGGGTCACAAGGTCTCAAAAGAGGAAGGAGCGTGAGTCAAAATACTTATCTAGTGGAAATACCAATTAATAATTATAAAGATAGACAAACTTATTATGGTGCATTAAACTTGTTAGAGCCAGATTTAATTTTAGAAAAATATACCAAAGGATTAGCAAAATCAGAATGGCAAATTACTTGTGAACTTTTTGCCCCTTATGCGCCAGAAGAAAATCCACTTGAAGCAATTTGGTTTCAATTAAAAAATTTGCTCAGGAGGTTTTATCGTTTCGGCAAAAACTTTAAGATTATTAATCTTTTATTTGAATTTTTGCCAAATATAATCTTTTCAAATTTACTAACTTGAAAAGATTTTAGGTTTGCTATATATTCACTGGGTAGAGAATGTTATCTAGAAACATTTCCTACATTTCCGAGAATGGCCAAGGGTTGCTGATTTTTTTTAACCACAAAGACACAAAGGACACAAAGAAAGGGAGTAAGGGATTTCCACCACTCTAAGAGTGCCAAGAGAGCCGAATTATCTAAGGACTAATATGAATTTGACTGAGAATATAACGCAAGCGATCATAATCATCTTTAAGTAAAACACTTAACTGTCTGCCCACATTGACTAACCATTGTCGATCGGCTTGACGCAATTGATACATCTGACGGATAGAAGCGGCTGCCAAAGCTTCCACGGGAGTATTTTTGACCTGTAATAAAATTCTTAAAAAGTCTAATTGTTCACTAAAATAAACTACTTCTAACGACTCACATTGATAAACCGCCTGATGAATTTGTGGGGGCCGGGGAGGAATATATTGATAGATATAACCTCGCCCGGCACCATTGCCATTAACTTGTCCTGGCAGGGTTTCAAAACCGACAATAGTTGCCCGAAATTCCGTTTTTAACATAGCGAAAATCTGCGGCTGTTGTTCCCGCAATTCAGCCAAAGACAACCCCAAAGCTCTAGCGCGATGTACCGAATCGATGGGTGCAGTGGTGGCAAAGGTGACAATCCCAAAAATCTTATTACCCGTTTCTTCATCGTAGGCTTTCACCCAACTACCAAAAGCGGGCATAAAAGGAAAGTTTAACTCCTCTGGTTCCAAACATTGCGCCAAAAACTCGGTCGTCGTCGTCTCGATAACTTCGGCGATATGATCGGGATGGCGGTTATCCGTGGCCAATTGCGGTAAGGGTGGACGCATGGTTATTTTTTGCCTTTAGCGGGGGCAATAATTACTTCTTCTAATTCCGAGAGATTAAAGGTAACTAACTTATCCCAGTTGCCCCCCTCAAAAAGAACGGCCACTTTCCCATCGCTTAAACGCTGGGCTAAACCTTCAAATTTATAGTAGGTATCATCGGGATTGGTGACTCGAACGGTACTACCTGGCAAAATCATAGGATTGACGACAAAATTATAATATTAGGGGTCGAGAAGGTCGTCACCGACCTCCCCTCCCATTCAGAACCGTGCGTGAGACTTTCGCCTCACACGGCTCCTAGTTTGACTGTTCCCTTGTTAAGGATACAGCTTGACTTCCTTTGGTT
>Ga0315906_10000975_pt1 | contig 43421 bp, 34 predicted proteins | sample LakEriMetagenome_4_FD_203526 | JGI IMG/M metagenome (GOLD analysis project Ga0315906, IMG submission 203526) | Freshwater fungal communities from buoy surface, Lake Erie, Ohio, United States - Buoy 2 MA122 | ecosystem: Environmental > Aquatic > Freshwater > Lake > Lake biofilm | place: USA...
GTCCAAATAGAAACTTTCGCGAAACTTGTTGTAGATCCGTGCTACCGGTTTTCTAACCACGATATCAATTTTCCAACCTTGACCAATTTCACTGTACACCCTTACTGACTTTACCTCAGTCATGCCACTTATGAATTTTTCAATCGAGGCAACATTGAGTTCTTTTTTCAATTGCCCATTGTATAAAAATCCACCTCTTCTCAATCTTCGATAGACTTCTCTTTCATTAAGAAAAGCATTGCCATCTGCAATATGGACAATGGTTTCAGGTTTAGGGAGTTCCCTGTCGGATTGTTCCATTTGTGCCAGGATCAGTATCCCAGTGACACAGGAACAAAATAGAACCCACAACGTAATTTTCAACCACTGCTTCATTGCAACTGTTCTGCTAAAGGTTCAACAATCCTGTCAATATCGCCTGCGCCAATGGTGAGGATGACACCCGAACGGCGATCCCTGAGATACTCCAGAACTCCGCTATGATTGCATAAACATTTCTGATCGACCGTCAGAGCGTTTAGAAGAATGTCACTTGATACTCCTTCAATGGGATGTTCCCTTGCAGGATAGATTGGCATGAGAACTACTTCATCAAGTTTGGAAAGTTCTTCTGTAAATCCTTCGAAAAAATCTCGGGTTCGAGAAAATAAATGAGGCTGAAATACTCCTGTAACCTTCATTTCCGGATACAGCAATCGTACAGAGCTAACGAGTGCGCGGATCTCTGTAGGGTGATGCGCATAGTCATCTAAAATTATTAATTCTTCCGAACGAATATGATATTCAAATCGGCGTTTCACTCCCAGAAAGGTTTTTAACCCATGTCGAATCTCCTCTTCGGTAAGTCCAAGAAATTCTGCCATAGCTACACACGCGAGTGCATTCTCAGCATTGTGTATCCCTGGTATGCCCAGTTCAACCTTTTGCATTGTTATCTTAGGTGTGCGGACAGTAAACAAAAAACGCCCATCTGCGGAGTGTAAATCGAAACCAGAATAATCAGCCGATGCAGAATCAATAGCATAGGTAACCATTTTTGAATTGGATGCGACGTCTAGTCCTTCCCGTTTGACAAGAATACCTTCAGGAGAAACCAATCTTGCGTATTTCTGAAAACCAACCAAAAATTCAGAGCTGTCACCATAGATGTCTAAATGATCTGAATCAGTTGAAGTAATGATAGATGCAAAAGGTTTCAACTGCAGAAAAGACCTATCGAATTCATCGGCTTCGATAACCGTGTATGGAGAACTTGAGTTTACCAAAAGATTTGATTCGAAATTCGTTGCTATTCCACCGAGAAATGCGCTGCATCCCAATGTTGATTGATCCAGAAGATGTGCCAGCATGGAGCTTGTAGTCGTCTTGCCATGCGTTCCTGCGACTCCAATTCCCTTGCTTTCCCTGGTGATCAAACCCAATATCTCTGAACGCTTAAATAAAGGAAAACCTGATGTGCGAATGAAAGACAATTCACCGTGATCTGAAGGTATAGCAGGAGTGTAAATAAATAAACAGGAGCTAGGATCATTTATCTCTGATAGTATGTCAGCTCCAAAATCTTCAAAATGAATTTTTATACCTTCTTCAATTAAATCTTTGGTTAAAGTAGAAGGCGTTTTATCATAACCCGCTACATTCCAGTTTTTTGACTTAAAGTAACGCGCTAAGGCAGACATTCCAATCCCACCAATACCAATAAAATATGCTTGGTTAAATGAACTTAGGTATATGTGATCCAGTCTACTCACTTTTAAACAATCTTTTCCAATTCGTTCACAATAGCTTCAGTAGCTTCGGGTTTGCCTAATTTTACTATCTGAATGCTCAGCTCTTTTCTTCTTTCTTGGTTTTCGATCAGCTCAAAAACTTCGGAGATCAATTCACGCTCACTGTCCGAATCTTTCACCAACAATGCTGCGTTGCGTTGCACCAAAGCCAGGGCATTTTTGGTCTGGTGATCTTCTGCAACATTGGGAGATGGAACCAGGATCACAGGTTTACCGATCAGGCATAATTCAGAAACCGAGATCGCCCCAGCTCTGGATATAATTACGTCGGCAGCAGCATAGGCAAGATCCATTCGATCTATAAATTGTACCAAGCGAATGTTTTCTGGCAATCGATCCTTCCATTCCGATAAAAGCTGTTCGTAATAGAGTTTTCCACTTTGCCACAAGAACTGTACATCCTTGTTATCAGCAATGGCCTGCATGTTAGCGGTTACACTTCTATTGAGTGTACGAGCCCCTAGACTTCCACCGATGATGAGTACTGTTTGTTTTTCAGCATCAAGTTTATAATACTCTTGCGCTTCCACTCTCTTCCCATCAATCTTCACCATTTCTCTCCTTACCGGATTTCCCGTTAATCTTATCTTCGAAGAAGGAAAATATTTCTCCATTCCATCGTAAGCTGTACACAGAACTGTAACGCTTTTCGACAGAAGTATATTTGTCTTTCCAGGAAATGAATTTTGTTCCTGCACCAATGTTGGGATGCTGAGCCATGTAGCAACCTTTAAGGTAGGTCCTGATGCATAACCACCAACACCAATAACCGCCTGTGGGTCAAATTCCTTCAAGATTCGTCTGGCTTTGCTCAAGCTTTTTAGAATCTTGATAGGCAAGAGCAGATTTGAAAGTGTGAATTTCCTTTGAAAGCCCGCAATCGGCAAACCTATGATGGCATAGCCGGCCTCGGGGACCTTTTCCATTTCCATTTTACCTTCAGCTCCAATAAAAAGGATGTTCGCATCAGGATTTCTTCGCTTGATCTCATCCGCAATTGCAACTGCAGGGAAGATGTGTCCTCCTGTTCCACCGCCTGATATGATTACTCGTTCAAGTTTCATTTGTCCTTATACATTCGAGAATGCTGTTTCCTTATCGGAAGAATTATTGTTTGCAATGCCCTGAACAATACCCAGAGCAACACATGTCATTACTAGTGCAGATCCACCCATTGCAAGAAGTGGCATATTTTGTCCGGTCACAGGAAAAACACCCGTGCATACAAGCATGTTTACCGAGGCTTGGGTGAGCAGCAAAATGCCTATGCCTATACACGCGAACGTTTCGAAGAGTTTTTCAGAGGCCAATCCGATCCTGATCACGCGATAGAGAAGAATCAAGTACAAAAGAATCAAAATGACTGCAGAGATCAACCCAAACTCTTCCACAAAACTGGAATAATAGAAATCAGCATATGCCTCGGGGATATATTCTTTCAATTCCCCATCCCCTACTCCTTGCCCTAAGATTTTTCCATTGTGGATCGCATATTTCGCATTTAGGGCCTGTGCATTTGAACGAACATCCGTGTCGTTGTCCAATTTGTTCAAGATTCTATTCTCCCAGGTTTCAAAGCGAGGAAATAAATTCAATTCAGGCACTGCTTTATGCAGACCAACAGCCATGAATGCGACGAGAACGATCCCCATGCAGGTCAAAAACAATTTAGATATTGGAACCTTACCAATAAAGAGTAAGGTCATAGAAATAGCAAATAATAAAAACGCCGTAGAAAAATTATCCTTCAAGATCAACCCACAAACGATCAAAATGGGGATGATCAATGGTTTAAATCCTTCCTTCCAATCATCGAGCACCTCTTGTTTCCTTGAAAGTATTCTCGATAAATAAATTAGAAGCGCCAATTTGGCAAAATCGGACGATTGAAATGTCAAGCCTATAAATGGAATTTTAATCCACCTGCCCGCGTCATTGACCTTCGTTCCAAAAAACATAGTGAAAAGCAACAAGGTAACACCTACGTAATAGGTGAATTTAGATAGCTGGGATATGTACTTTGGGTCCTTTTTATGAATCCAGAACATCACAAAAAATCCAATGACCACATATAAAAGATGTTTGAAGAGATATTTAAAAGGAGTACCCCCCTCGATCTTAACGAGAATAGGGACAAAACTATAAACGCTCACTAAAGAGAAACCCAACATCAGCAATGTAATAATCCAGATTACTCCATCCCCTTTCAAATATTTAAGGTACTCTTTCATTCGTTTCTTCTATGCTCTACAAATGATTCAAACTGTCGCAACAAGCTCAGAGAATTTTCTCCGGAAGCTGTGAATAATACCATGCGCTTATTGGATTTGAGTTGCTCCAAAAAATGTAGAGCATCCGAAAGATCTGAAGTGCCAACAGCAGTATTTACTTCTCCAATCCAAAGACTATTTAACTCAAAAACATTTGAATTATGTACGACAAGAGCCTCCAGATTTCGAACAACCGTTTGGTCTTCAGCGAATACTGAAGTTAATTCTTCGATTCCCCCAATCCAAGTCACCTTAAAAGGAAAAGATCCGAGTGTATTAATCAACGCACCCGTCTCCGGACGCAACCAGGCAAACACATCCATGCCCCACAATTTACCTAAGGGACGAATCGGAGAACCTATACTTTCCAGAGCCTCTTTTCTCGACTGAATAAGTTTTTCAGAACCTGTATGTACATTCCTTTCCTCCATCTTATCAGTTTAAAGAGCCCGTACTGCGGATTTAAATTGATTTCCTCTGTCCTCGTAGTTTTCAAAAAGATCGAAACTTGCACATGCCGGTGACAAAAGAACTGTTTCATCGCTCTTAGCAAGTCGGTAGCCATACGCTACTGCTTCCATTGCCGAACGTGCCTCTACAATTGTTGGAATCACCCCTGAAAAAGTATCTATTAGCTTTTTGTTGTCTACACCAAGACAAATAATCGCCTTAACCTTATCCCTTACCAAATCCATTAGTTCAGAATAGTCATTTCCCTTATCAACGCCTCCAACGATCCAAACCGTCGGTTTCTCCATGCTTTCCAAAGCAAACCACGTTGAGTTTACATTGGTAGCCTTAGAATCATTGATAAATTCAATCCCATGAACTTTGGCCACAAATTCCAGGCGATGTTCGACATTGACAAAGTCTTCTAAACTTTCTCTGACAACTTCTTTTCTGATTTCCAGAATCCGTGACGCTATCCCAGACGCCAGGGAGTTTTGGGTGTTGTGCTTACCCTTCAGTGCTAAATCGTGAATTGACATAGTGAATTGATCGTTTATATTTATTGTTATTTGTTGCGCATCTGCATAGCCCCCTACTTCCAGTTTTTCCTTGAGCGAAAAAGGAGCTGTGCGGGCTTTTACTTCCCGCTTTGTTAGTTCTTTTCGGATTACCTCATCGTCGTAGTTATAGATGAACCAATCCTCACTTGTTTGATTTTGAAGTATTCGAAACTTTGAATTGATATAATTCTGCATATTGTACTCATACCTGTCGAGGTGATCAGGTGTGATATTGGTCAGAACGGCAATATTCGCTCTAAAATCAGTCATGTCATCCAGCTGAAAAGAGCTTAGCTCCAGTACATACCAATCGTTTGACTCATTGGCCACCTGGCGAGCGTAGCTACGTCCCACATTACCGGCAAGACCCACCCTAATTCCAGATTTTTTCAGGATGTGGTGCGTTAGGAGCGTAGTTGTTGTTTTACCGTTGCTTCCGGTGATACAAATAGCTCTGGCGGTTGAGTAATAACCTCCAAACTCTATTTCTGACACTACTTTAATTCCCTTCGAATGAACGGCTTTCATAACAGGAACCGTATCAGCAATTCCGGGAGACTTGATTACCAGATCGGATGCTAAAATCCTTTCCATAGAGTGACCACCCTCTTCAAAAGCCACATTCAGCTCCTCCAACTCTCGCTTGTGTTCCTCCTTGATTTTACCAAAATCAGACACAAATACTTGCCAGCCCTTCTTTTTTGCAAGAACAGCTGCACCGACACCACTTTCGCCGGCACCTAAAATGGAAATATGTGTTCCTTCAGGTATCACTTATCTCAATTTCAATGTGACAATAGTTATGACCGCGAGCAACACACCGACAATCCAGAACCGTGAAACGATCTTTGCCTCGTGTAGTCCTTTTTTCTGAAAATGATGGTGCAACGGAGCCATGAGGAAAATTCTCCTTCCTTCTCCGGTTCGCCGCTTAGTGAATTTAAAATATCCCACCTGGAGGATCACAGAAAGGTTTTCAATCAGGAAAATACCACACAGCACAGGTATCAAAAGTTCCTTTCGAATAGAAATAGCAAATACTGCGATGATTCCTCCCAGAGCTAAACTTCCCGTATCTCCCATGAAAACCTGCGCCGGAAAAGAATTGTACCACATAAAACCAATGCACGCACCAACGAACGCAGCGATAAAAATTACGAGCTCCTCCGCCAGCGGAATGTACATTACATTCAGATAATCTGCGAATCTGGCGTTCGAGCTTACATAAGCCAGAATAGCCAAGGCAAGACCAATAATTGCCGAAGTTCCGGTTGCGAGTCCATCCAGACCATCCGTCATATTCGCGCCGTTAGAAACCGCGATTACGATAAAAATCACTATTGGAATAAAAAGCAACCATCCGAATGATTTATTTGAGTCTCCTATCAACCAATTGTAGTTGAATTCATTTCCTTTGATGAAAGGAATGGTGGTCGTCATGTCATCCGTCTTGATCCACTTGTACTGAACATCGCTGTCGTTGACGTGCTCATGGGTTACAAACTGCTCTTCTGCCTGAAGTTGATAATCTGCAGGCACTCTTTTGTGCACGGTGACATCGTCAGAAAAATAGAGGATACAGCCAACGATCAGTCCAACTCCTATCTGCCCGACCACTTTGAATTTACCGGCCAAGCCTTCTTTGTTTTTCTTAAATACTTTTATGTAATCGTCCAAAAAACCAATCACTCCAAGCCAGACAGTAGCGAGCAGCATTGTAATCACATAAATATTATGAAGCTTGGCGAAAAGTAGCGTGGGAATGAGGATAGCACTCAGAATAATGATACCACCCATGGTTGGCGTGCCTGATTTTTCAATTTGACCTGCCAACCCCAAATCTCTTACTGTCTCTCCAATTTGTTGTTTTCTTAGTAAGTTGATGATCCTTTTACCAAAGAAAATTGAAACAATCAGTGAAGTGATCAAAGCCATGGAAGCTCTAAAGGAAATATACTGGAACAATCCCGCCCCGGGCAAATTCAATTTATGTAAGTAGTCGAATAAATAGTACAGCATTATTTATCTAGTTTTTGAAAAAATTCTTCTGTTATTTTCAGGTCGTCAAAGTCGTGCTTTACTCCATTGATTTCCTGGTATTTTTCGTGGCCTTTACCGGCTATGAGAATGATATCCCCCTTTTCAGCCATCGCAATCGCCGTTTTGATCGCCTGTGTTCTATCCACTATTGTCAATACCTTTTTAAAATGCTGACCTGGAACCCCTTCCTCCATGTCTCGGAGGATTTGATTTGGATCTTCACTTCTTGGATTGTCAGATGTTAGAATCACTTTATCACTTCTTTCACATGCGATCGATGCCATTTCAGGTCTCTTTGCCTTGTCGCGATCACCTCCACAGCCAACAACCGTGTACACTTGTTCATTTCTGGTTCTGATTGAGCCGATGGTTTTCAAAACATTCTCCAAAGCGTCTGGTGTATGGGCATAATCCACGATTGCCGTAATTCCGCTTTTACTTTTCAAGTATTGAAAACGTCCTTCTACAGATTCCAGATTACTCAATACTGTTAATACTTCTGTCTGGTCTTCTCCAAGAAGCTGACTTACAGCAAACACAGCCAAAAGATTGTAGGCATTGAAATCACCTATTAGTCGCGACCAAAGCTCTACGCCATTTAGGGTCAGTACCAGTCCGGAAAATTGATTTTCCAGCACTTTAGCCTTGAAATCGGCCGGAGTACGCAAGGCATAGGTAAACTTTCGGGCAGAAGTGTTTTGCAGCATTACCGAACCGTTCTTATCATCCAGATTTGTAAGCGCAAAAGCGTCTTGCGGCAGATGATCGAAATAGCTCTTTTTCACGCGGATGTATTCTGCGAAGGTTTTATGATAATCGAGGTGATCGTGTGTGATATTCGTAAAAACAGCTCCTGTAAAGTGTAATCCTCCAATTCGCTTCTGATGAACAGCGTGAGAGCTAACTTCCATAAAGCAGTGGGTGCAGCCTTGTGCAACCATCTGTGAAAGAAGTTCATTTAAACGAACTGGATCCGGGGTCGTGTGTGTGGATGGAATTTCAACATCTCCAATTTTGTTAACTACCGTAGAAATCAAACCGCAATGGTAACCCAAGCCAGTAAATAAGTTAAACAGAAGTGTGGTGGTAGTGGTCTTCCCATTTGTACCTGTCACCCCCACTAATTTTAACTTCTGCGAAGGGTTGCCAAAAAATTGAGAAGCCATTTGAGAAAGTGCCACGGAAGAATCCTGAACTACAATCAACGTTACCTCATCTGGAACATTCACTGCGAGCTCTGAAACGATCGTCTTGCACCCTGAAGCTATGACTTGATCAATAAATAAATGCCCATCGTTACTCACGCCTCGAATGGCAAAGAAGATCGAATCCTGCGTAACTTTCCGGGAATCAAATACAAGCGCACCAATAGAACGGTCCGTATTCCCCGAAACAGAGACAAGCTCAATACTTGCTATGAGATTCAGGAGCTTCATTTATGTTCCAGTATTAATTCAATAACTCCTCCCCGATACAGGACACTGCCTGCAGCGATTGACTGTTTAACCACTTTTCCATACCCATGAACCTGCGCATTCATTCCTCTGGATTCAATGAGGTACACAGCATCTTTTACGTTCATTCCCACTAAATTTGGAACGGCCGTTGGATAAATGGTTTTTGCTCTGATTTGAAGCTTTTTATTTCCTTTTATACCCCTCAACCACTCGGCGTCTGTCAACAATTGGTGGTCTATTTTTAAAAACTTGAATGCTTTAAGTAAATCGTACCTATTCGCACCCATTATCTCAGGTATGTTGCTAGTTAACTTCTTGCCTTCATTCACCGCTTTGTGGTACGTAAGTGCTGAAGCATACACCTTGTTCGCGATTGCGGTAAATACTGTTCCGGATACCGTTGCACCGTATATGTCTTTTGTTGGCGCCGTAATAACGACTATACAGGAGTAAATCGGTTTATCTGCCGGGAAATATCCAACGAAAGAGGCTTGATAGGTCTTCTGTCCTTTTGCACCATATTTACCCTCTTCATTCAGTATTTGTGCAGTTCCCGTCTTCCCGGCAATTTTAAACTGTGAAGAAGTAATGTTTTTTCCAGTACCATCCGTCATTACACCTTCCAGACAGGATCTCAGGATTTGGAGAGTATTGTCTGAACAGATTCTTTTTTTCAGTGTGATCGGCTGAAATCGTTTTACTAATTGAACTCCACGACGAATCTCTTGAACAAACTGAGGTTTCATCAAATTTCCTTCATTGGCTACTGAATTGTAAAATGCCAAGGTCTGAAGTGGTGTTTGGAGAACTTCATATCCTATCGACATCCATGGCAAGGAATTGACATTCCATTGTTTCGTTCCCGGACGGTGAATCGTTGGAGCAGGCTCACCCTCGAGGTCTAACCCAAGAGGTTCGGTAAGTCCAAAAGATTCGAGACGCTGAATAAACGCTTCCGGTTCTCTGCCATATGCTCGGTTAATCACTTTGGCAATCACATTAGATGATTTTTCGAACGCTTTTTTAATGGTAATTCTACCATAGCCACCTTCATGAGCATCTTTCAAATCTTGCTTGACAAATCGGTAGGTGCCAAAAGCATCAACCGTATCCATTATTGAAATCTTGTCATCTTCCAGCGCTGCCATTAACGACGCTAGCTTGAAAGTTGATCCGGGAACTTCTTTTCTTCCAATGGCAAAATTGAAATCCTGTTCCCCATAAGAGCCATCTTCCCGACGAGCCAAATTTGATATTGCACGAATGAATCCTGTTTTAACATCCATGACTACTACGCAACCATTTCTTGCCTTTTGTTCGCGCAATTGTCGTTCAAGCTCACTGCTCGCGACTTCCTGAATATCTTTATCAATAGACGTGATCAGATCCGCCCCTTCCACAGCTTCACGAGTTATTTGTCCTGTTTTCTTCCATCCGGTAGGTATAAGTTGCTCTATTTCTTCTCCCGGTTCGCCACGTAAATACGTATCAAATGCCTGTTCCAAGCCTTTTACACCTTGAAGCATTCCAACATTTTCAACCACCGTGCACGAACCAAGTGTTCGCCTAAGCAATTCGCCGTTTGGACGCTTTCGCTCGATTATCTCCAGGTTATCAATTAGTCCGCCCTTCAATCTTCCCTTAGAAAAAATAGGAAGGTTTCTTAGACGCCTTCGCACCTCATTACTCACCTTTTTACGAATGAGAAGGTATCTGCTCTTTCTTTCTCTTGATGTGCGAATCATTTGTTCATAGTCGTGGGCAGAACGATCTTTAAATAAGGCAGACAGACCTTCAGCCAACTCACTCACTTCGGCATCAAACGTCTTCTGATCCACCACCATTGGATCCATGTAAATATCATAGGAAGAGACAGAGGTCACCAATGGTGTCATGTGAACGTCTAGTATCTCTCCCCTTCTGGGAACCCTAATAACAGGACGCAGAGTTTTATTTTCAGATTTTGCAGAGAAAAATTGGGAAGTTTCACCAAACTGAATTGACACAGTTTCCACGATAACTAGAATCATCAGCGCGATAAACCCGAAATAAACGAGATAGACCCTCCATATGATATCTTTACCTGCCTTCAATTTTCGTTAACTATTTTTATTTTGATCACTTTGATCGAATCTTCCGATTCAACCAAACCTTTGGGAGCTAATCTCTGAACCAAGCGGTAACGTCGAGTGCTGGCCTCCATGTTTGCCTTTATCTCGACAAAATCGGCAGTCATTTCGTCCAATCGTTTCTGGGCAGTATCAATGTCTTTGGATAGTTGCTTACCGTAGTATCCCTTGCCAACAACAAGAAGTAAAAGCAACATGATAAAGAAGATGAAATTCAAATTATTTATGACGAATTCCTTTGTCAGAAAATCGCCATTCAAGATTTGAGCAAAGGCACTTGTTCTTCCTCCCCCGGAAGAAGATTTCGGGCCCTGCTTCTCCTCTTTCTGGCGCCCTTCGATAGTGTCCTTATCTTTAAATTCGTTATCGTTCATTTCGCTGAGCAATTCTTAATTTGGCGCTGCGCGCGCGTGAGTTCACATTTACTTCCTCATCAGAGGGAACAATAGGGTGTCGATTTACTTCTGTGAAGGGTTTTATGATATTTCCAAAAAAGTCCTTGGTAATTTCTCCGGAAAAACTGCCTCGCTTAAAGTAATTTTTGACCAACCTGTCTTCCAAAGAATGGTAGGACATTACCACCAGTCTTCCCCCAGGCTTCAAGATTTCCGAAGATTGTTCGAGCAAGCGCTCCAGGACCTGCATTTCTTGATTCACCTCTATTCGGATCGCCTGAAAAACCTGCGCATAAAACTTATGCTCTTTGAATTTTGGGGCACACGTAGAAATGAGTTCAATCAATTCACCTGTCGTTCGAATTTTTTTATTCTCCCTTTTACTGGCAATCACGGATGCCAACCTGCGGGCATTTTTCAGCTCTCCATATATACTGAAAATCCGTGATAGCTCCTCCTCCGGATACTCATTTACAACTGAATACGCACTAAGCTCACCGGATTGGTTCATGCGCATGTCGAGCTTGGCATTGGAACGAATGGAGAATCCACGTTCTTCAGCATCAAACTGATGAGACGAAACTCCGAGGTCGGCCAAAACGCCATCGACCTGTTTAATTCCGTTCAAACGAAGGTGATTGGATAGAAAAGAAAAATTAGAAGCGATGAATTTAAAATTCGGGGCCTCCCAGCTATTTTTTTCTGCATCAGGGTCCTGATCAAACGCCAGCAGTAAGCCATTTTCATTAAGTTTCTCAAAAACAGCTCGGGAATGTCCGCCTCCACCGAATGTTACATCTACATAAATACCTTCAGGCCGAATATTCAACCCTTCAAGGCATTCTTGAAGCATTACAGGGATATGATAAGCCGTATTATTCTCCATCACCAAGGTCACCCATTACTTCATCCGCCAGATCAGCGAAATCCGCCATGTTGCCCTCGATCATTGCGAAGTATTTGGCTTTGTCCCAGATCTCGATCCTGTCATTGTATGCAATCAACATGACATCCTGAACGAGGCCTACACGATCCATATGCGCTGTTGGAACCAAAATGCGACCTGCATTGTCGAGAGAGACCTGTTTGGCACCCTGATGAAACAAGCGGTAAAACATCCTGTTCTTCGGCTTGAATAAATTCATTTTGGAAAGCTTCTCACTTATTTTTTCCCACTCCGTGAGCGGATAAAGCGTGAGACAATCCTCAAATCCTTTGTTCAGCATAAAGTCGCGCTGAGCGGCAGGAGAAAGCTGCTTACGCAGACCAGATGGAAAAAGAAAACGTCCTTTTCCATCCAGTTTTACTTCAAATTCTCCAACCAAGCCTGACATGACGAATAAATAATGGGTAAAATTAGTGGATAAGCCCCACTTTTTACCACCTTGATTTATATTGTTGATAAATTGTAACGCATAGAAGTCAAAATTGTTACATTTACATGGATTAATTTATATTCATTTATCTGTTTTTCAGTATTTTAATTTTTGTGGTAAAAAGTGGTAACAATTTAATTATGTGAATAAATGCTCATGGTTATCAACATTGGTTTTTAGGTTATCAACATGTGATAATGGGCTGTCGAAAGCACTACTTTTGCAAAGTGAGTGATAAGTTGATCAACTGGTGCTTACTTCTTCTTTTGTCAATCATTTGGGGAGGTTCTTTCATCCTGATGAAAAAGGGGATGTTTACAGACAATGGAGCACCTGTTTTTTCGAGTATGCAAGTGGGCTCCATGCGCATGTTCATCGCCGGCAGCCTTTTACTTCCCATCGGCATAATGCCCTTACTAAGGTTAAAATCTATTCGCGATTTTCTCTCACTTTCGATGGTAGGATTTTGTGGGAATTTCATCCCTGCCTTTCTGTTTACATATGCAGAAACAGGAATACCCTCAGGGTTGGCAGGCGTATTAAACAGTTGCACTCCTTTGTTCATTGTATTTTTGGGTATTGTATTTTTCAAAACTTCCTATTCCTGGTTTCAATTCGCTGGGATACTTATCGGAACATTGGGACTTTTCATCTTGCTTCGCGGGTCACTGAGCATTGGAACACAAACCCACTGGACCCATCCAGGGGCCGTCGTTTTAGCAACACTGCTTTATGCCATAAGCTTGAGCACCATAAAATATCGTCTTCAGCACCTTAATTCTATTCAGATTACATCCATGGCCTTTTCTATTCTTTGGATACCTTCTCTTCTAGCCCTCCTCTTATCAGATCCTTTTCAAAACATGGGCACGAGTCAAGGGCTATCCTCGCTTAAAAGCATCGGTATTCTTTCCGTTTTTGGAACGGTGGCTGCAGTGTTTCTCTTTAACATTGTGATTCGCAGATCATCAGCAATATTCGCAAGCAGTGTCACCTATTTTATCCCAATGGTCGCCTTGATTTTTGGAAGTTTGTCCGGAGAGAAAATCGTTACAAGTCAGCTCCTCGGGATGGCAATTATCATCTCCGGGGTTCTCTTGATCAATGTTTTTCAAAAGAAAGATGCTTTACAGAAAGAATAAAAATCTTTATAAAAGCATATAAATTGGAATTTTTCCTATATTTGCCGTCCTATTTTCAAAGAAATTAATTTAAAACAGCTATTATGTACGCAATTGTAGAGATAGCAGGGCAGCAGTTCAAAGTGCAAAAAGACCAGAAGATCTTTGTACATCGTTTGGCAGCCGAGACCGGATCAAAAGTTGAATTTGACCGAGTTCTTTTGGTAGACAACGATGGCAAAGTGAATGTTGGCGCCCCGGCTATAGCAGGAGCTAAGGTTACTGCAGAGGTAAATGATCACGTTAAAGGTGATAAGGTTATCGTTTTCAGAAAGAAAAGAAGAAAAGGATACGAAAAAAAGAATGGTCACCGTCAGAGCTTTACGGCGATCACAATCAAAGACATTAAAGTTAAATAACACGATCAGCTCGCTGATATAAAATATACACCATGGCACACAAGAAAGGAGTCGGTAGTTCTAAAAACGGTCGCGAATCGCAGAGTAAAAGACTGGGCGTTAAGATCTTCGGGGGTCAGGCGGCAATTGCAGGAAACATTCTCGTACGTCAACGTGGTACGTCACACCATCCGGGAGAAAATGTAGGTATTGGAAAAGACCATACACTTTACGCATTAACGGACGGAATCGTTGAATTCAAAAAGAAAAAAGACAATCGTTCATTTGTTTCAGTAGTTCCGATGACTACAGAGGCATAAGGACCTTATTCATTAAATTAGGGCGTGCTTCGGTTTCGCCCTTTTTTGTTTTAATTCCTAAATTCGCGGACCAAATATTCAAGCATGCTCGAAATTACCCGAATTCGTACCGATAAAGATTCCATTATTGAAGGCCTCAAGAAAAGGAACATTGATGCCTCAGCTACACTGGAGGTAATTCTTGAAAAGGATCAGCAATGGAGAACCACTAAAACAGAGCTAGAATCTATAGCTGCGGAACAGAATCAGCTTGCAAGAGAAATCGGAGAACTTTTCAAGCAGGGAAAACAAGCAGAGGCAGCTTCTGCAAAATCTAAAACTGTTGAGTTGAAATCCAAGGAATCTGAGCTTAAGCAGCTGGTTGATCAACTTGACAATGACATTTTACAACTACTCTACACTTTGCCGAATGTACCGAATGAGCTCGTTAAAACCGGAAAAGATGAAAAGGACAATGAACTAATTTATGAAGCTGGCAATTTACCGGTATTTTCATCTGAACCCCTGGCGCATTGGGACCTTGCAAAAAAATATGATCTGATCGACTTTGAATTAGGTGTAAAAGTCACAGGGGCGGGATTTCCATTTTACAAAGGCAAGGGCGCTAAGCTTCAACGCGCTTTAATCTCATTCTTTCTGGAAGAAGCTGAAAAGGCAGGATATGAGGAGTACATCCCACCACTGGTAGTGAATGAAGCCTCTGGATACGGCACGGGACAACTTCCGGACAAAGAAGGCCAAATGTATTACATCAACGAGGACGACTTTTACCTCATCCCAACGGCTGAGGTTCCATTGACAAATATTTTCCGGGATGTCATACTTCCTGACGATAACTTTTCAATCAAGCTAACCGGTTATACCCCATGTTTTAGACGAGAAGCCGGTTCGTATGGCAAAGATGTTCGCGGACTGAACCGCTTGCATCAGTTTGATAAAGTCGAAATTGTGCGTATCGAACACCCAAACAATACAGCTGCAGCTCTGGAAGAAATGCTTGAGCATGTGAAAGGATTATTGACCAAGCTTGGACTTCAGTTTCGTATTTTGCGTTTGTGTGGCGGAGATACCGGTTTCGCATCTGCCATGACGTATGATTTTGAGGTGTATTCAGCGGCACAACAAAAGTGGTTGGAGGTTAGCTCATGCTCCAGATTCGATACTTTTCAAGCGAATCGGTTAAAGCTGCGTTTTAAAAATCAAGATAAGAAAACGCAATTATGCCATACCTTGAACGGATCAGCATTGGCCTTACCAAGGATCGTTGCGGCTTTATTAGAAAATTATCAGACTAATGAGGGAATTATTATTCCAGAAGCACTGCAGCGCTACACTGGTTTTGATAAAATTTCCTGATTCAGTTTGTTAAATAACGTGAAGCAAAAGTTACCCTGTCGTACATTCGCACGTTAATATGTTATCTTTAACATATGAAGCACATTCTGTATCTCACACTTTTGGGTTTTGTCTGGTCATCATGCGCTGATCTTGACAGAGACAAACAACTCGCTGAAATTAAAATTCTCACCAATCGAACGGACAGTCTTGAGGTTGCCCTCAAAGAACATCGTATTGACACCTTGGCCTCTATCCAAAATTCATTTAACTCCCTTGAACTTCGGATAAGGAACAACTATACTGCCGATACTATCAGTATAGTACTGGGACAGAAAATGGATGAATTTCGGACCTTGAAGAAATTCTTTATGGCGAAACACGAGGAAGAAGGCGAAGAAGAAAAAGAAGAGAAAGGCACAACGATTAATTTAAATGAGCAGACACTTGGTTCAGCCTATGCAACCCTAAGAAGGGGAATCCAGCATGAGAAGAAAACATTGAATGCCCTGATGAACGATGTTCAGAATGGTTTTGGCAAAAGAGATAAGTACAATGACTATATTCAATTTGAAACGGAAAAAATTCGTCAATTGGGCGTACTCCTTGAAGACTATAAAACGCATAAAAATACTATTCTGAAAAGGTTTGAATCTGTACGTTCCGATCTGAATAACTTTGCTTCTAAATTAGAACAAAAAAAGGCGCTTGAAAAAGCTAAATTGAGATGAGAAAGATCCTCGTCATACTATTTTTATTGAATTTGTATCAGTCCTTTGGTCAGGGTGAGACCGATCAACAACTGGCACAATACTACTACACGAATGGAGAATTTGAAAAGGCCCGCACTTACTATGAAAAACTTTATTCTAAGGACCCCGGAAAATTTCATTTTAATCGTCTTCTGGAATGCCTGACTCAATCAGGAGATGTGAAGGAGGCAGAAAAACTCATAAAAAAACAAATCGCTGGAAATAAAACAAACAATGAATACAAAGTAATTCTTGCTGTTTTTTATGAAGACCAGAAAGAAGAAGAAAAAGCTGCGAAGATCTATACCGCATTGATCGATGAAATGCTTGAGGACCCTTCACAAATCATATCGCTGTATGACGTCTTTCGGTCAAAAAACAGAACAGATATGGCATTAAAAGTTCTGGAGAAAGGACGGAAACTATTGAAAGATGGTTACCCCTTAAACATTCAGTTTGCCGAAATTTACGGAGCATCCGGTGAAACGGATAAAATGCTCGCTGAATACATGAATTTATTGGAATTGAACTCCGGGTATCTGGAAACAGTTCAAACCATTCTGGCTAGACAAATTGATTTTACAGTTGAAGATAACAAAGCGGCGGGTATACTTCGAACGATACTACTGGAACGAAATCAAAAAAATCCGAATAAAACCATTTATTACGAAATGTTGATCTGGTATTACATCCAGAAGAAGAATTTTTCGGGAGCACTCACGCAAGCCAAGGCGCTTGATAAAAAATTGGGAGAACAAGGGTTGAGAGTGATGGAATTAGGGAAGGTGTGCATTGAAAACAATGCATATGAAAATGCCCGAGATGCCTTCAAATACGTCACTCAGCTAGGAGAGGATAAGTTGTATTACTATCAGGCCGAAAGCGCCCTGTTGAATGCACGTTTTCTGGAAATCACCAACAACCGAAATTACTCGAAGGAGGAACTGGAGCTTACCATTCAGGAATACCGAACTGTAGCTCAACGACTTGGTAAACGAAAAACTGTTGTTCCAGTCAATATCGAGCTAAGTCATATTCTCGCTTTTTATGCAAATGAGCCTAAACAGGCCATCGAATTATTGAATTTCACTTTAACAATTCCCGGCCTGACGGATATGCAAAAAGCGGAAACCAAGATGAAGCTCGCTGATGTTCATGTTTTATCAAGCGACATCTGGGAAGCATCATTGCTTTACATGCAGATCGAAGCTGATTTCAAATTTGAACCTATCGGACACGAAGCCAAGTTCAAAAATGCTCGGATCTTTTATTACGACGGCGAATTTGATTTTGCCCAATCACAACTGAGCGTTCTTAAAGAGTCAACTTCCAAACTTATCGCCAATGATGCCCTGCAATTATCCCTTTTGATTACCGACAATTTTGGGCTTGACAGCAATTATACCGTAATGACATGGTTTGCCAATGCCGATCTTTTGATTGAGCAACACCGATACAAAGAAGCCTTTGACCTCTATGATTCTATCAACAAAGCTTTTCCATACCACAGCCTGTCGGATGAAATTTTTTACAGAAAAGGGCTTATTTCAGAACAACAAGGACTTTGGGAACAAGCGGTAACATTTTATGAATCCTTGTTGAAATACCACCGTGAAGACATCCTTGCCGATGATGCGTTGTTCCACTTGGCTGAAATCCAAGAAAAACATCTGAACAACAAAGAAAAAGCCTCCGAATATTACAAAACCATCCTTTTTGACTTCAAAGGAAGTCTTTACGCCATTGAATCGCGAAAACGTCTACGCCTCTTGAGAGGAGACACATTGGACGAAAGCGACATTCCCTGAGAACTTTCTATTTGTTGCTTTGTTTAAAAGGAATGAGATTTTTATTCTTTTTGCTGCTAACAGTTTCTTTTGCTTCTTGCGCGCAACATTCTCAGAATATTCCTAAAACAAAATCGGATTCATCGGTGCTGGACACAGCCTATTTTGCTGCAGGATGTTTTTGGTGCGTTGAGGCCATTTTCGAATCCATCGAAGGCGTAGAAGAAGTGATTTCAGGCTACACTGGAGGACAAACAGCTAATCCGACTTATAAGGAAGTTTGTTCAGGAACAACCGGTCACGCAGAAGCGATAATGATCGTATACAACAAAAAGTCGGTGCCTTACGACACCCTTCTTTCAGCATTTTTTTCCTCGCACGATCCATCCACTCTTAATCAACAAGGTCCCGATGTCGGAACACAATACCGATCTGCTATTTTTTATTCTACTTCTGCTGAAAAACAACTAATCGAAAAATGCATCTCCCAACTACTCGAGAAAAAAGTGTTTAACGAAATCACAACCGAGGTAAGTCCCTTCGTAAAGTTTTGGGAGGCAGAGATCTACCATCAGGATTTTGAAGCCAATAATCCATACAACTTTTACATTCAGAACGTTTCAATTCCTCGATTTGAAAAATTCAAACAAAAGTTCAAAGGAAAACTTAAATAATCATCGTATTCACTTCAGTTAACCTCAGCTACTTCAAGCAACTAATTATTCTTATCTTCGTCATAGGTTATGTTCTAAGAAGACGATATGAATACGAAAACATTTTTCAAAGTTTTTGCACGCAACGGAGCACTTTGTATGCTCGTTTTTTTCCTGAACAATGCATACGGGCAGGACAAAACTGTAACGCGTCAAATTGATACGTCAAAGACGGTTACCCACCGAAAAGCTCTCGAGCAACCTCAAAAAATAGAACAAAACCAGTCTCAAGTTTATCCTATTACGATTTCGAAGAAAGCTGGAGAGGAACAAGTAGTTCACGATGAAATCTACATACAGAATGAATTAAGCCGAATCAACCAGCACATTGCTGCAATTGATCATAAAGTATCAGTTGTATCTGCTGATCCGGATAAAAAAGCAGAAGCCCAAAGTCAAGGATGGTTTGATCAGATGTCTAAATCACGAGCATCACTCGTAGAGGAAAAAATGAAACTTGAGATAGAACTCGAATCATTTAAAAAATGATTTATGAAAAAGCTACTTCTACTACTTCTACTTTATAGTTATTACCCAATATTGGCGCAGGTTGGAGGAACCAATTGTGTTCAGATGCAGCCAATTTGCACAGATGCAGGAGTGCAGTTCACCGCAAATGCAGGAGGTGCTGATGTCACAGTATCTGAACCAGGAAATGATTACGGGTGTCTCGGGTACTCACCCAACCCCTCTTGGTATTATTTAGAGATAGCAACTGCCGGAGATATCATTATGAGTTTGTCAGCTGCTACTGATATTGACTTCATAATTTGGGGACCTTTTTCGAATCTTTCTGCTGCACAAGGGGCCTGTGGCACCTACAGTAACATTGTGCCAGACACAGGATGTGACTTTTTAGGCATTTTCTGTGACGCCTACGGCTGTAGTTACTCTTCCTCGAACACTGAAACACCCGGTATACCAAACGCACAAGTCGGTCAAGTATATGTAATGTTGATTACAAATTATGCAGACAATGTGCAAGACATTACACTTACACAAACCGGTGGTACAGGAGCGACTGATTGTTCGATTGTAAACCCAACTGTTTGTTCGATTACCAACCTCACCGCCACAATTGGTGCGTGCGATCCTGCAACAGGGAATTATACCGTAACAGGAACTATTACCTACTCAAATCCACCTTCATCTGGTAACTTAGTCGTACAAGACTGTACAGGTGCCACTACGGTTGTTGCAAGTGCGGCATCATTGGGTGCATCAGGAACAGCTAATTACTCATTTACGCTGCCGGCAAACGGTTCTGCGTGCAGTGTGAATGCCTATTTTACAGCAGATCCGTCCTGTTCGAATGGACCCATTAACTACACTGCACCAACCTGTCCTACGACACCATGTTACATTTCAAATCTAGAAGTAAATGTTGGAGCGTGTCAACCAGACAACTCCTTTACGGTAAGTGGACTCTTTACCTACGAAAATAACCCGGGCACAGGAAGCGTAACTGTTTCTGTAACCAACCTTTCAGGAACACAGACTCAAACTTTCAATAGCCCTTTTGTTGACGGACAAAACAATAATTACAGTGTAACCATGAGCTCTGATGGTTCCCCGGTGACTGTTACTGTAACTTTTTCGGCAGATCCAACATGCACTACTTCGCTTACTTCTACCTCGCCTGAGAATTGTGTCTGCGCAGCAGACATAGGAACATTTACAGTAAATACAAATGGTTCACAAGTAGGTAATTCAATTGCGCTCTGTTTTGGGGACGTACTTAACATCAATGCAAATGGTGACTGGACACCGCCGGGTGAAGCCATCGATCCTCCTGCAGCTGAAGGGTATGACCCTGATATTATTTGGCTTGTGTACACATGTCCTCCTAGCATTGCCCTGACACCGGACCCTAATTTGTTTATCACAGATGACCCTTGTCTCTTGACACTCATCAATTCACCTGATTTACCGGAAGTGAATGATATGTTTTGGATTGATAACCTACCGGGATCCTTCACTGACAATACAGTTTATTTTGTTCCTATCACAGCGTATAATGTTGGTGTAGACCCTCTGTTAATATCCTATGTGAACACTTCTTTACCTTGCTATCAAATGGGTCCGGTGTATGCAGTACAATACATCCCCGAGGTAACCTTTACACAGGTTCAGGATTGTCCTTCCGGGACAGTAACAGCGACTGTGTCTGGTGGATCTCCCTCATTCAACGGATCTCAGTTCACGGCTGTCGCGGGTTCACTCTCCCCTGGAACAGCAAATTTTGTAAACACCTCAGCTGCAAACAATGGTACAATAACAGTAGGTGGACTTGTGAATGGAGACAATTATTCCTTTGCCATTTCTGATGAAAACGGATGCGCCATCACAGTGACTGGAACATTTGTTGGAGGAACACCTACGACAATCAGCTATCCAGAAAATGCTTATTGCGAAGACGAACCAAACCCTTCTCCGACGATTACAGGAAATACAGGTGGAGTTTTTTCATCGACTGCCGGACTCTCCATAAACGGAAGTACTGGAGTAATTGACCTTTTGGCGTCCAGCCCCGGGACATTCGTTGTAACATACACTCCTCCAGCGGGAGCATGTCAGACTCCTTCTACATTTACACTGACTATCAATGGTCTGCCACCTGTGAATGCCGGAGCCGATGTCATTGTCTGTGAAGGAGAGAGTGCAACACTCACCGGATCAGGCGCATCGACGTACACCTGGAACAATGGAATTCAAAACGGGGTAACATTTACGCCATCTGCCGGTTCCACCATTTATACGGTAACAGGAACATCAAGTGCAGGATGTGTCAACACCGATCAAGTGACGGTAACCACCACCCTTGTGCCGAATGTCAGTTTTACACCAAACGTCACCAATGGATGCGCGCCGCTGACAGTAACATTTACCAACGAGTCGACAAATTCGAACGGGTGTGTTTGGAATTTTGGAGATGGAAGCACTGCTAACGGTTGCGGTCCAATAACAAATACCTACGACGACGAGGGGTGTTACGATGTGACACTTACAGTAACTTCGGCCAATGGATGTACATCCACATTTACAGCACCAGATCTTATTTGTGTCGAAGCAGCTCCAGAAGCGTATTTTATTCCATCCTCGAGTATAGTAACAGAATTCGAGAACCTCATTGAATTCACAAATGAATCCTTAGGTGCAGTATCTTATCTCTGGAATTTTGGTGACAATACAGAGACTTCGACCGAAGTAAATCCTTCACATGTTTATCCGATGAGTCAGCAAGGAGATTCATGGACGGTAATGCTTGTTGCCTATTCTCCTCTTGGATGCACGGACACTGCGCTTGCGACGATCTACTTTCAGGAAGAGCTCATTTTCTACGTTCCAAATACGTTCACTCCGGACTTCGATGATTACAACCAGACTTTCCAACCGATCTTCACTAGTGGATTTGACCCCTATGATTTCCAGATGTGGATTTTCAACAGATGGGGAGAAATCGTTTTTGAGTCCCGAGATGCGAGCAAAGGTTGGGATGGTTCTTATGGATCCAACAATGAAGTTGAAATGGTTCAAGATGGAACCTACACATGGAAAATTGAATTCAAAGCATCCAAAAACGACGAGCATCTGAGATTCTTAGGTCATGTGAATGTGATTCGTTAGAACATCCCATACCAACTTGAAGATTTTTTGTTTGTTTCTTAACGAAAAGGCAACTGCTTTGTTAATTTTGCGTCAACCAAGCAAAACTCTCTAAAAATAATGAAAACTCTTCTCCTTTGTTTACTGATTCCTTCCAGTACGCTATTTGGTCAATGTACTCAAACTGTATCGTCCAGCGATACCAGCAGAGTTAAAATCCAACTAATTTCTAACGGTTCGAAGATCGAAAAACGTTTTACTCCAAAACAACCGATCATTACGGATGACAAACGAAAGAGTTCAAAACTATAGTATACATATTTATGAAACTTATTTATTCTCTCCTCTTCACATTGACCACATCATTTTTAGGATTCAGTCAAACCAATTTTGAAATTCTTAATACGGGTAAAAAGTATTCATCTGAACAACTAGCTGAAGCATTCAAAACTGCCAATTTATGTGGTTCTTATTACACGCAAAAACGAAATGTCCTTACCTTTGATGACGGAGCCCAAGTTGCACTAAAGTCATCAGAAGAACTTAAAAAAGATGGGGTCGAACTCCAAGCAGAGTGTGTTTTACCCGAAGGGTCTGCGTATTATGAAGCAATTTGGTCAATTGGCGAAAACGGCAGGCTCTTGAAAGGTTTTCAGACTGAAAAACATAGTAGCGTAAAAGAATATCAACATCTTCACGATATCCATGAAAAGTATTAGTAAACTCCTAATGTGGTGTTTGTCCTTGTGGATATTCACCCCCGTATTCCTTCTAGCACAACCTGCCAATGACGAATGTTCGGGTGCAATATCACTTGGCACACTGCCAACACCAGGAGCATGTATCAGTGGTTTACAAAACGGTGCCGCTACCACCTTAAATAACCAATCCACTGTGGGTGCAACCGCAGCGAATCCCTACATTTACCAAACAGGGTGTACTGGTGGGGCTATGTCCACCTTTGCATTGGATACGTGGTATTCTTTCACGGCTTCCGGAACAATCGCCAACGTAAATATCACTGGATTTCCAAATGCGAATGTTGCCGTTTGGAGTGGTACTTGTGGAAATCTACTTGGTCGCGGATGTACCATCCTTCCTAATGGAGGTTCCGGAACATTGACCGTTACACAGATGCAACCTGGGGTAACCTACTACATTCAAGTAAGTGGAAACTCTACAACTGCAACCGACAATGGATTTACACTTGCAGTTGACAATGATACTGATTGCAACGACTGTCTTTTAAATGCAACACTAACCGCTAATCCAGCTCCCGTAAATGGTGGGTATCAACCAGGCCAGGTTGTGCAATTCTGCTATACCGTAAACGGATGGTCACAACAGAATACGAACTGGATTCATGGAGTACAAATTACCATGGCATCCGGATGGACCGGTACTATTTCAGGAGCGCAACCTGCTGCGACCGAACAAAATATCGCTGGACCTGGTTTTGATGGTGCTTGGTATTTCTTTCCCTCCGGAATAGGCAATGTGAATGGTACCAATTGGGGACCTGGCTTTTACTTTGAGACCGTCCAAAATGGCACATCGCCTAACAATAATTTCGGGGATAATTGCAACGGAACAACATGTTCCTGGACCTTTTGTTGGAATTTGACAGTGTCGAACGCGTGTACACCGGGAGCAAGTCTGGCCGTTACCATGAACACCTCGGGTGACGGAGAATCCGGAAGTTGGACTAGCCCTGCATGTATAGACGATAATGCAACCTTGTTTCAAGCCATCCAAGTATGCTGCACGGCACCCACCATGGCATCGACACCGGAGACGTGTGCAGGAGACAATAATGGTTCAGCAACTGCAACCCACGGGACAGGAGCTTCTCCGTGGGATTACGTTTGGACAAATTCATCAGGAACTGTAGTTTCGACAACCAACAACTCAGCTGCGGTGTCAAATACTGTGAATAATTTACCCCCCGGAACCTACACGGTTACCGTAACCGATAACAACGGATGTGTTTCTTCAAATGATGTAGTGGTAGCTGCAGGGCCTAGTTGCGCTTGTCTTGTCACAAACTTTACTACAAATATTGGCGCTTGTCAACCGGACAACACCTTCCCTGTCAACGGAACAGTCACATTTACCAATGCTCCAACTACAGGGACACTGATCATTGTTGTCACGACTGCTACCGGAACTTACACTCAAACATACAATGCACCATTTACCAATGGTCAGGTATACAACTACAACATTACAACTCCTTTTTCTGATGGATCAGCTTCCACAGTTCAAGCATATTTTTCTGCCAATACCTCCTGTTCACAAATCTTAAACTTTACAGCACCAGCTGCCTGTGGTTGTGATGCACTGATTGGAACATATACTGCTGATATCATCGGTGTCAGCGACAATAATTATGTTTTGTGTTTTGGAGATGTCATCGATATTCAAACAAACAATGACTACACTCCACCGGGTGAAGCATCTAACCCACCGGGACCTCCTTATGATCCGGGTGTAGCATGGCTTATCTACAGTTGTCCGCCAAGCATCGGACTTGTACCAACCGCGACCCAAGATGTTTCTGATGATCCTTGTCTATTGGGCATTGTAAGCAGTTATGACCTAAATGACCTCAACGATATGTCGGTAATTAACAGTTACCCGGCAGGTACGTTCACAAATAACACGGTCTATTACGTCCCAATTACAATGTATTCTGTTGCACAGAATTATTACAGCTACGTAAACACTTCTGTTCCGTGCTATGATTTAGGAACCCCTTATGCAGTTCAGTACTTACCACAGATTGTACCTGTTCAATCCCAAAATTGTAATGCCGGAACAGCCTCTGTTTCTCTTACAGGTGGACTACCTGCAGTTAATGGATCTCAGTTCACCATCGTCTCTGGATCAATAAGTCCGGCGACAGCAACTGTTGTCACTGGTTCTGCTTCTAATGGTGGAACAATCACAATTGGCAATTTAACTTCGGGACAAGCATTTTCATTTCAAGTTCAGGATGCCAACGGTTGTCCAATTACAATTACTGGAACATTTATTGGCTTGCAAAATGCAGCCTTTTCATATCCTCAAAGTGCTTACTGTCAAAGTGCGGCCAATCCGGTTCCAACCATCACGGGAGTTCCTGGGGGAACATTCACTTCAACACCGGCAGGTCTTAATTTTGTTTCCACTACCTCAGGAACGATAAACCTTGCAGCATCCACTCCCGGAACATACACCGTTACTTACACGACTCCGGGACCAACATGTCAGGGTACAGCTACAGCAACCATTACCGTGAATCCGAACCCTGTAATTGCGGTTGGCGATCAAACTATTTGTCAAGGACAACAGGTAACACTCTCGGGAAATGGAGCCACAACGTATAGTTGGAACAATGGTATAACTGACGGAGTAGCATTTAGTCCGCTTGTGACAACAACTTACACTGTAACAGGTACAATTTCGGGAACAGGCTGTACCTCTACAGATCTAGCAACGGTTACTGTAAACGTCTTGCCCGGAGTCAGTGCGGGTCAGGATCAAACCGTATGTGAAGGCCAACAGGTAACATTAAATGGATCTGGTGCAAACACGTATTCATGGGATAATGGCGCCTCAAATGGAGTTGCCTTAACACAGGCTGTAGGATCAGTTACATATACCGTAACTGGGACAGGAACTGGTGGTTGCACAGGGCAAGATCAAGTAGTTATTACTGTAAATCCTTTACCAACCATAACGGCCAATGATGTAACAGTTTGTCCAGGAGGGGTAGTAACCCTTATCGCATCGGGGGCAAATACGTATTCGTGGTCCCCTTCTACCAATTTAAATACCACCTCTGGCTCCAGCATTTTATTCACTGCTGGGAATTCGGCGGCGTATTCGGTTACAGGCACAAGCATAGCAGGATGTACAAACACAGACGCACTGGCTGTAACTGTGCTTCCTGACGCATTGATTAATGCTGGAATTGATGTAATTATTTGTCAAGGACCTCAAGTGACCTTGGCTGGTTCAGGCGGAACAACCTACACCTGGGACAACGGAATTATAAACAATACTGCATTCACTCCAGTCATTGGAACAACCACGTACACTGTTACCGGAACAAATGCACAGGGCTGCACAGGTACAGATCAGGTTGACGTCACCGTGAACCCGAATCCTTTAATCAACGGAGGCCTTGATGTGGCAGTTTGTCCAGGTCAGCAAGTTACACTATCAGCTTCGGGAGCGAACACATATTCATGGAACAATTCAGTGTCCAATGCTACACCTTTTACACCCACCTCCACGGGAACATATACGGTAACCGGAACAGATGCAAACGGATGTACTGGAACAGATCAAGTGCTGGTTACAGTGGATCCTCTTCCAACAGTGAACGCTGGTGTCGATCTTACCTTATGTGAAGGTCAAACGGCTACACTTACAGGTACTGGTGCCACATCCTACTCGTGGGACAATGGAGTTCAAAACGGCGTTGCATTCACACCTTCTATTGGAACTACAACTTATACTGTTACCGGTACAACTATTGCTGGTTGCACAGATACGGATCAGTTGACAATTACCGTGGAAGCGACACCGGTAGTTAGTTTTGACCCAGATGTAACCATAGGATGTGCTCCGTTAACCGTTACCTTCACAAACACAAGTCTTGGATCGGTATCTTGTACTTGGACCATGAGTGATGGAACCGTTTTAAATGGTTGTGGATCCGTAACCAACACATTCGAGCAAGGGGGATGTTATGATATTTCTCTCACTGTAAGTACTTCAAATAATTGTACCAGCTCATTTACTGCCAACGATTTGATTTGCGTAGAGGAAAATCCGATAGCCGCTTTTTCACCGTCAATGAATATTGTGACAGAATATGAAGGTCAAATCAATTTTGACAATGAATCAACAGGAGCGAGCTCCTATGTATGGGATTTTGGGGATGGAAGTGCGTTTTCTACAGAAGAAAATCCTTCTCACGACTATCAGGGGCAGGATCAAGACAATTGGGTTGTTACGCTAATCGCAACCACCCCTTTGGGATGTGTTGACGTAGCGTATTCCACTATTGTATACCAGGAGGAGCTTATTTTTTATGTTCCAAATACCTTCACACCGGACGACGATGATTTCAATCCGACCTTTCAGCCGATATTCACATCCGGGTTTGATCCATATGATTACACGCTTTTAATCTTCAATCGATGGGGAGAAGTCATATTTGAATCACACAATGCATCAGTCGGCTGGGATGGATCCTATGGTTCGAACAATGAAATTGAGCTCGCACAGGATGGTACGTACACCTGGAAAATAGAGTTCAAAATAACTAAAAATGATGAGCGTAAATTTGTAGTTGGGCATGTTAACTTAATCAGATAAAACAGACAATCGCCACATTCAATTTTATAAAGTTCTTCTTTTCAATAAATTAATCTTTTAGACAATTTTTATAATTTTATAATCGAAGTTGGAGCGTATTGGCAACGCTTTGTAAATTTTGTCGTCAATATTGAGATTAATAGAAAAGACCACAATGAGAACTCTTAAAATTGTTTTTTTATTTGTTATTGTACTCTCGAATTTTGTGCTTGAGGCACAAACCACAATGCAATGTACAGGAGGAACTTTAAACCAGTGTGGTGGAACTTTTCTCGACCCAGGAGGAACAGGTGATTATGCTGCTAATGCTAATTGTACTCAAACAATTTGTGCAGGAACTGCCGGTCAATGTGTGACTTTACAATTTACATCGGTGAACCTAGAAAATAATTGGGACTATCTAAGAATCTACAACGGAACATCAGCCACAGCGCCACTTCTAGCCACGATTACCGGAACAACTTCACCTGGAAATGTTACTTCTACAACCGGCTGCTTAACATTGGTTTTCACATCTGACGGATCTGTTCAGTACTCCGGATGGGCAGCGAATGTAATTTGTTCCCCCTGTGGTTCTCCTCCGCCACCTCCACCAGGCCCAGTAATTGCATCCGATTGTTCAGGTGCGGTAAATATTTGTACAAATGCCTCGTTCCAGGTTGATCCGAGTGGAGCAGGTTTAGTAACTGAATTTACTTCTGGTACAGTTTCGAATCCAAGTACAAATCCTGGTTCAACGAATTCTGGATGTCTGCTTTCCGGTGAATTAAACAGTACCTGGATGATTGTGAATATTGCCACATCCGGAACATTAGAATTTTCAGTCGGAACTGCAGGTGGAAACGGTTGCCTCGACTGGATAATGTGGCCCTACTCAGGATCAACGACTTGCACCCAGATCATCAATAATCAATTAGCCCCAATCCGTTGTAATTGGAATGCAAATTGTCAAAACTTTACAGGGTTGGCTACGCCTTTACCAACCGGTGGACTTGCCGGAGACTTCGAACCAGAGCTTAATGTCACATGCGGACAACGTTATTTGATTTGTCTATCAAACTACAGTTCTCAAACAACAGCATTACCACTAAACTTTTTTGGAACTGCAACGATTAGTTGTTCAACTTTTACCCCAATTACAGTGAACTCGGCAACTATTTGTCCCGGACAGAGTGCTACACTAACAGCAAGTGGAGGAAATACATATACTTGGACACCTTCGACCGGATTAAGTGCTACGTCAGGGGCTACTGTAACGGCGAGTCCATCTACAACAACCACTTACACGGTTACAGGAGTTGGATCTTGTGGTTCAGGCACGGCAACCTCTGTAGTCACAGTGCTGCCTGCGAACGATCCTACTTGCACCCCTATTACTTGCTCAGCGACTGCCTCTAATACTGGTCCATATTGCCCTGGCGCAACTGTTCAGTTGAATGCAACGGGAGGTGGTACCTACTCTTGGACAGGGCCGGGTGGATACACTTCAAATGTTCAGAATCCTTCGATTCCAAATGCAACAACAGCAAATGCTGGAGTTTATACAGTTACTGTGAATGTAAGTGGATGTACCGCAACCGCATCGACAACCGTTGTTGTTAACCCAACTCCAACCATTAGTGCGGGCAATCCCGTTTCTATTTGCGCCGGTGCGAATACTACCCTTACAGCGTCGGGTGGATCAAATTACACATGGTCGCCGGCAACGGGTCTGAGTGCAACAAACACCGCCTCAGTTACAGCAACACCCGCTTCAACAAGTACCTACACAGTAACCGGTACGAGTGCAGCAGGTTGTACATCAACGAATTCAGTGACTGTAACAATAAATGCACTTCCTACCATCAGTGGAACACCTGTTTCTGTATGTTCCGGCGGAACCGTTCCCGTTACAGCAAACGGAGGTAGTACTTACAGCTGGTCACCGGCAACAGGTCTTTCCGCTTCTACGGGAGCCACCGTGAACTTCAATGGAACGGCTACCACCACATACACCATCACAGGTACCAGTGCGCAGAACTGTACCGGAACAGCAACCGTTTTAGTAACCGTAAACCCATTACCTACAATTACCGGAAATAACGTTGGTGTATGTAATTCAGGATCAGTTGCTGTGAATGTAGCAGGAGCATCGAGCTATACATGGTCACCAGCCACAAATCTAAGTGCAACGACGGGACCAAGTGTAACATTCACCGCCGGTACCACAACGACTTATACGATTACAGGAACGAATGCAAACAATTGCACCAACACTGTCTCGCTTACCGTGACTGTCAGCAATGGAGTGGTCGTTGATGCCGGAGCAGACCAAACAGAATGCCAGGGAACACCCATTACGTTAACGGCAACGGGAGCAAATTCCTACAGTTGGACAGGAGGGATAACCAATGGTCAATCCTTTACTCCTGCTGTTGGATCATTGACATATACCGTAACAGGAACTGATGCTGCAGGTTGTACAGGTACAGATGATGTTCAAGTGACAATTAATCCGAACCCTACTGTCAGTGCAGGCCAGGACCAATCCTTCTGTGCGGGAACATCCACAACGTTGAATGGATCGGGTGCGGATTCCTATACTTGGACAAACGGAGTTCAAAATGGTGTCAACTTTACGCCGAATGCCACTGTAACATATACTGTTACTGGAACTACCATTGACGGATGTACCGGAACGGATCAGGTGGTTGTAACAGTTAATCCACTCCCTGTAGTTTCTGCCGGAGCTGACGTCACAATATGTATAGGAGAATCTGTGACATTGACCGGATCAGGTGCAACCAACTACACATGGAACAATGGTGTTACGAATGGTGTGACATTTACACCAACATCTGCAGGAAATACAACTTATACAGTAACAGGAACAACTGCCGGATGTACCGGTACAGATCAGGTGATCGTTAATGTAGAATCAGCACCAGTTATCTCTTTCTCACCGGACGTTACTACTGGATGTGCGCCACTGACCGTGAACTTTACGAACAACACCCCATCAAGTTCAAACTGCACATGGTTAATTGGAGGCACTAATAATGAACTTACAGGATGTGGAACAGTAACTTACACATTTATGAATGGTGGATGTTATGACATTACCCTAACCGTGTCAAGTGCCGCTGGATGTGCAAGCACGCTTACAGTTCCTGATATGATTTGTGTAGAGGACCAACCCATCGCATCCTTTAGTCCGTCATCCTCTCAAGTTGAAATGCTTGATGGAATTGTTGATTTTGACAATGAGACTGTCGGTGCTACCTCCTATGTTTGGGATTTTGGTGACGGATCGGAGACAACTACAATAGAAAATCCAACCCATGATTTTGGTGGCCTAGCACTTGGGAACTATACCGTAACATTAGTAGCTACCTCTCCTGCGGGATGTGTTGATACAGCGCAAAGTGTCATTCAAGTATATGAAGAACTGATCTTTTATGTTCCAAATACCTTTACACCAGATGACGATGATTTCAATCAGACATTCCAACCAATTTTTACCTCTGGTTTCGATCCGTTAGACTTCAACCTGAAGATTTTTAACCGTTGGGGTGAGGTCGTGTTTGAAACCAATGATGCCACTGTTGGTTGGGATGGCTCATATGGATCGAACAATGAGGTTCAGATGGTACAAGATGGGGTTTATACTTGGAAGATAGAGTTCAAAACCACAAAGAACGACGAACGTAAGATGGTGGTAGGGCACGTGAATATCTTGAGATAGAATGCTGAACTAAGTTTTGTGAAAATTCTACTTTTTTCGTTCGAAAAGAGAAAAGAACAATCCGCCCATAATTGCCCCGTATAACGAACTATTCAATGGTCGGGAGGTTATAGCGCATGATCCTGAAGAACAACCTATGAAATAATAATAAAGATATCCACCTGTCAAACCAAGCAGGATCCCAACAAGGGTAATTTTATTTCGGTGCAACCACTTTAAGACTTTCATAGATATAAAATGAATACGAAGTTAGGTTATAATTGAACTGAAATATCGTTTATCAACGGTTTTCCTTTTCAATTCTTTAATTCTATGTATTCTTCTAAAAATGCACTTCTGAAACAAGAGGTAATTTCTGCTCTACAGAATCTACTTGTAAATTCGAATCACACACCTTACAACAGCTTCACTGAAAAATATACCCAATCACTGAGGCTTTTGTTTAAAGCGAATCACTTCCATTTCTCAGACTCCTTCTTCCAATCCTATATCGGATTGTTGGAATTGAAAAAATTTCCCTTGCTCAAAGTCGGTACTGTACTTACACTTTATCAACGATTTAAAAATTATCCGCATATTTTTGCCGACCTTAAATTGCTTGCTCGACTCCTTCATGTTTCGAACTCTTCCGAAAAAATCTGGGAAAAAGTAATTCTAAGTCTTGGAAAAAGTCCCGGAGACCACATGGTCCAAACTGCTCGGATCTATTTACTCGCCCATTGTGTAAATCGAAAAGTTCTTACCGAGAAGTATCTTGAACACTATTCATTTGTCGTTGATCTCATCCTTGAAACCTCGCTGAAAGAGCACCACTTAGGATCACTAAAAAATGGGTTGAAGCAGAAAGACCATCATTTGAATTTTTTAATTCATAGTTTGGACCGAATGATTCGGAATGGAAAAACGGGGATTGACATTGCAAATGTGTACACCAAGCATTTTACCTTCCCCGACGAAAACATCGTTTTTGATCAGCTGTTCAAAGAATTTATTGGTGTAATGAATGATAAATTCGGTGATTCATACTTGATTTTATTAAAAAAATATGAGCTCTTAAAATTCTACCACGTTTTCAAAATCAGGCCTGAACTTTTTAATGAGCTCACAGAAAATGATATAGCTGAGGAAAGCTCGATGAAATTGTTTAAAGCGCTTTTCAGAAACTTTCACATTTCTGAAATAATGATTATTCACTTCTTCAAAAATCAATTAGACGAGATAGAATGGTTTGATCACATGCTGAGAGGATATAACTTGATTAACGCAAAAGGAATGTTCTTTAACCTTACAAAAAAAGGTGCTCATGCCTTTCGCGAATTGCCCTATGACAAGAATATAGTTGTTAAAGATGCTCTGATTTATTGTGAGATTCTTTCCAAAGTTGGCGATCCGATCTATGCTATGCGCGCCTTGAGGAGTTTTTACGACCGAACACAAACAGATTTTTGGATAAAAACACTCTGCCTATTATATGAAAAGAGGCTCAATATCAGAGATATTAGGGAAGTAGTCGACTATATTCAAGATAAAGTATTTCGGCGCCAGGAATACCTCGACCTCAAAAATATCAAACTATCGAATCTTCTTAGAAATGTGCATCTATGGCACCGGGATTTACATCTCAAAAAAGTCATTGGGATAAGTAAAAATGAAACATTTCCTAATCGGAATATTCAATTATTCAAAACTGAGTTCGATAATCAAAAGTACGTTATTCGACAAATCATGAAGCCGATAGACCTTTATGCCGAGGGAGAAACACTTCATCACTGCGTATTTACTTATAGAAGAAGGTGCGTCAAGGGAATGATTAGTATTTTTTCATTAAGATTAAAAGATGAAGAAAATGGTGAGCTTCCACTAATTACAATCGAAGTCGTAAAAGACACCATTGTGCAGGCGAAAGGGAATTATAACCGCCCACCCAATGGAATTGAAACATACCTTATCAATCTTTGGGCGGCTGAAAATCAGCTTTACAACGAGACAAACGGGGAGTACGATCAGGCTGTTGGTTTTTAATTAGAATTCATTTGACGTCATTCAACCAAGGGATTTTGTACATTTATCCCGTGGATTTCAACGTAGCAAAAGCTTTACACATCATCTTCGTGGTCAGCTGGTTCGCCGGACTATTTTACATGGTTCGTCTTTTTATTTATCATACCGAAGCCCAAAATCGTGATGAAACTGAACGAAGGATTCTCTCGGAGCAGTTTGAGCTGATGGAGAAAAAGCTTTGGTGGATCATTACGACTCCGGCGATGGTTCTTACTCTTGTTTTTGGTACCTGGATGATACTTTTGAATGCTGAATACTATTTATCACAAGGATGGATGCATCTTAAACTTGCGTTTGTCGTGGTGCTTTTGGTCTACCATTTTCTGTGTCAAAAGATCATGAATGACCTACTTAAAGGTCGATTCAACTGGACATCCAACGGTCTGCGCATCTGGAATGAAGTCGCTACATTGATTTTGGTTGCTGTAGTTTTTCTGGTGGTAATGAAAGATTCCTTGAACTGGATCAAAGGAACAGTCGGTTTCTTCGCAGTCGCTATTGGACTTATGCTCGGCATCAAGCTTTACAAACGTTTACGGGTAAAGCAATAATTGGTGCATCATCGAGATTTACCTATCTTTAGTGCAAAATTATTTTCTATGTACAGCAACATTCTTGTAGAACAGAAAGGACACATCCAAATTATAACAATCAACCGCCCGTCTCAGTTAAATGCTCTGAATCGCGATACCATTGACGAGCTTCACCAAGCACTGGATCAGGCCAATAATGATGTTGGAACAGGTGTAGTCATTCTGACGGGATCGGGAGAAAAATCTTTCGTAGCAGGTGCAGACATAAAAGAATTTGCCCATTTCAGCATTGCTGAGGGAGGTCAGTTGGCAATGAATGGTCAAAAAATCCTGTTCAGTTTCATAGAAAATATGACAACGCCGGTAATCGCAGCAGTGAATGGATTTGCATTAGGTGGAGGACTTGAGCTCGCTATGGCTTCTCATATACGAATTGCATCAACGAATGCCCGAATGGGCCTACCTGAAGTTTCACTTGGTGTGATTCCTGGATATGGCGGCACACAGCGTTTGGCACAATTGGTAGGTCGTGGAAAAGCGAATGAAATGGTTTTCACCGCCGGAATGATCAAAGCAGATGAAGCATTGACCTGGGGCTTGGTGAACTATGTGGTTGAACCCGAAGAATTACTTGTTAAAGCAGAAGAAATTGCCAACAAGATTCTATTGAATTCAGGAACAGCCATTGCTTCTGCAATACGATCCATCAATGCCAATTTCGAAGACGGTGTGAATGGTTACCACACAGAAATAGAAGAATTTGGAAAATGTTTCGGCACAGCAGACTTCAAGGAAGGCACAACTGCTTTTCTGGAAAAGCGTAAACCGAACTTCAGAGGTTAATGTCTAACCCAATTCGGAAATTACTCGGTCAAACGGCTATTTACGGCCTTTCGAGCATCGTAGGACGTTTGCTCAATTATCTGCTTGTTCCACTCTACACTCAGGTTTTTGCGCACCCTTCCCATTACGGTGTTGTTTCTGAACTATACGCATGGGTTGCATTTCTAATCGTATTTCTGTCTTTTGGCATGGAAACGGCCTTTTTTAGATTTTTGCAAGAATCCGATGACAAGGAAAAGGTTTTTCTAAATGGCTTCCTGACTGTAATTGGAGTTAATCTTATTTTCTTCGTCTCTCTGCTCTTCTTTAATCAGCAGATCGCGGATCTCATGTTGTTCTCTGAACATAATGAATACATTATTCTTCTCGGAGCGATTGTTTGTATTGATGCTATCACGACGCTGCCTTTGGCAAAACTCAGAGCAGATGAACGTGCCTTGCGCTTTGCGTCTATTCAATTCACCTCCATTGGAGTGAATATCGCGCTCAATCTTTTCTTGATGCTATATTTATTTGATCCGTTAAGACCGGAGGAAGGAGTGCTTTTTATCCTTTTTGCAAATTTGATCGCATCATTGGTTAAACCGCTGATGTTGTATAAGGACTTCCTCACCATCCGTCTAAAGTTCGATTTTATCCTTGCCAAAAAGATGCTTTGGTACGCGTTTCCACTTGTTATTGCGGGATTTGCAGGTATTATCAATGAAACGCTCGATCGAATTCTTATTAAACATGTCATCTTTGATGCCTCTGACCCCACCTCCCTGATGACTGCAGAAACACAGGTCGGTATTTACAGTGCTTGTTATAAATTAGCTATGCTCGTGACCATTCTTCTACAAGCCTACCGCTACGCTGCAGAACCCTTCTTTTTCGCTCAAATGAAATACGAGGAAAAGAACAAGGTGTACATCAAAGTAATGAACTTTTTTGTTGGAATGGTTTGCCTAGTTTTTCTGTTGGTCTCACTCAATATCGATATTTTCAAACATTTCATACGAAATGAAGCGTACTGGGACGGATTACCAGTGGTGCCCATCCTTCTGATTGCAAATGTTTTTCTTGGAATTTATTACAACCAAAGCATCTGGTACAAGTTAAGCGGTAAAACTAAATTCGGTGCATACATAGCGCTTGGGGGAGCTACACTTACCATCGTCATTAACCTTCTATTCATTCCTGTGTATGGATTCTATGCAAGTGCATGGGCCACACTTATCGTGTATGGCTTCCAGATGGTTGTCTCCTATTTCCTTGGACAACGCTACTACCCAATTAAATACAACCTCAAAAAGTTCTTTTTGTATTTTGGGCTCGCGGTAGGTATTTTCATATTTACCCGATGGGTTGCCATTCCCGATCCGTATATTCGGTTGGGCATCCACAACTTACTGATTCTAGTCTATGTTTTAGTGGTCTATACACTTGAAAAAGCTACTTTTAAAATCAGTGCCTGATATTGTTAATTGCTTTGTTGATTACTACTCTGACTGCCTCTTATCCTTGGATGGGTAAATGTCTATTTTTGATCTAATGTGAATACTTTATGCTGGTAAAAGTCAGAAACACTTCGGGAAACTCCTTGCCCAGTTATGAAACCATTTCCTCCGCAGGAATGGATGTTCGTGCCGTATTGAGTGACCAGGTAACATTGAAACCACTTGAGCGGGCGTTAATTAAAACTGGACTATTTCTGGAAATCCCACAAGGATTCGAATGTCAAGTCAGGCCAAGAAGTGGTTTAGCATTGAAAAAAGGGTTAACCGTATTAAATAGTCCTGGCACGATCGATGCAGATTATCGGGGTGAGGTGGGGGTTATTCTAATCAACCTATCATCAGAAGAAGTGGTGATAGAAAATGGAGAACGAATAGCACAACTTGTCTTCGCAAAGGTGGAACAAGCGCAGTGGGAGGAAACCAATGAATTGAGTGAAACGGAGCGTGGTTCAGGAGGTTTTGGAAGCACTGGAGTTAATTGAATTCAAAATTAGGGATTTAGAATTACGAATTAAAAACGAAATAATGAAAGTAATTGTACCAATGGCAGGCAGAGGAAGCAGACTTCGACCTCATACCTTGACCGTTCCCAAACCACTTGTTCCAGTGGGAGGAAAACCCATTGTGCACCGTTTGGTAGAAGATATTGCTGCCGTTTGCTCTGAAAAAATTACTGAAATTGGCTTTGTGATTGGAGATTTTGGGAGTGAGGTGGAACAGGAACTTCTTGCAGTGGCAGAAAAGCTAGGTGCAAAAGGTTCAATTCACTACCAGGACAAACCCTTAGGAACTGCACATGCAGTGCTATGTGCCAAAGAACTTCTGGACGGACCGGTGGTGGTTGCATTTGCGGATACACTTTTCAAAGCAAATTTTAAGATAGACTCATCTGATGAAGGTATCTTGTGGGTAAAGCAAATAGAAGACCCCAGCGCATTCGGGGTGGTAAAGCTTAATGCCCTTGGAGAAATTACAGATTTTGTTGAAAAACCAAAAGAGTTTGTTTCCGACCTCGCAATGATCGGTATTTATTACTTCAAAGATGGTGCGCGTCTTCGACAAGAGCTTGAATACCTTATTGATCACAACGTAATCAAAGGAGGTGAATACCAACTGCCCGATGCCTTACGACGCCTGACGGAGTCAGGATGCAAATTCAAACCAGGAGAAGTGATCGAATGGTTGGATTGCGGCAACAAAGAAGTGACGGTCCATACAAATCAACGCGTACTCGAATATGACTATGAAAAGAACAAGGTCATGGTTTCGGAATCGGCGCAAATCATTGATTCTGTGATTATCCCACCTTGTTACATAGGGGAAGAAGTGGTTATTGAAAATTCTATTGTTGGACCGCACGTTTCACTTGGAAAAGGAACGAAAGTTTCCAATACAATCATCAGCAATTCGATCATACAGCAGTCCAGCTCAATTTCTCAAGCAGTTATTACCAATTCGATGATTGGTTCCTACGCCGGATTTAAAGGAATGGCACGCGACCTTAGCCTTGGAGATTATTCCACAATTGAAGAATGATTCTACGTTTCACACTAGCGATTCTTTTAACAGTTTATCTGTTCAGCTCCTGTTCTTCAAGCCGAAAAGCAAGCTCAGCGGTTTTTTCTACTGCAGAATTTCCATTCATTGAAGCATTTCATGAAGGAAATCGATATAAGTTGAGAGGACAATATGACGAGGCCATTGCATCCTTTGAAAAATGTCTGACATACAAAACCGATCAAGATGCTGTATACTATGTGCTGTCAGAATTGTATCTATTAAAAAATCAAGCACAACGTTCGGCTGAATGTATCAAGAAAGCCGCAGAGTTAGATCCAAAAAACAAGTGGTATGTTCAGGAACTTGCATACATGTATTTCGATCAAAAAAATTATCCGGAAGCTATCCGGAATTTTGAAAAACTAGTAAAGCTGGAACCGCAGAATATCGAATGGCTCTATGGTTACGCTGAAAGTTTATCCAAAGGCGGTAAGACCGGTGATGCCATCAAGGCACTGGACAGAATGGAGAATGAACTTGGCGTTCAACCCGAGCTTTCCATACAAAAGTTTAAGCTCTACATCGATTCCCGTCAAGAGTCCAAAGCCATCGAAGAGGTTCAGAAAGCCCTCAAGGTGTATCCTGAAAACACTCAACTTCTGGGTACACTGATCGATCATTATTTTCAAACACGGCAAGAAGCAAAAGCAATCGGTTTATTGGAACAACTAATCAGCTCGGATCCTGAAAATGGCCGAGCACACCTTGCATTGGCAGATGTCTATCGCCAGCAGGGAAAAATGAAAGAAGCTTTGAATGAACTCATAAAAGCATTTAGAAGCGAGGAGGTTGACCTTGACACTAAAATGAAAATACTCATCAGCTTTCAGGAATTAAACTACAAAATCGAACCTGAAATGTATGAGTTGGTAGACATCATGGTTTCCATGTATCCTTTTGAAGCAAAAGCTCATTCAATTCATGGAGATTATTTGAATACCGCCGGAAAAACCAAAGAAGCGCTCGAGGCATACAAGGAAGCATTGAAATACGACAAAGACCAGTATCCCATTTGGAAACAAGTCCTGATTATGGAGTACGAAGCGACAGATTTCAAAGCGCTTTATGAAGACAGTCGCTCGTGCCTGGAATACTTCCCAACCATACCCACAGTGTATTTACTTCATGGATTAGCGGCTAATCAAACGAAAAACTTCGCCATAGCACTTGAAACACTTAATACGGGGAAAGACCTCATCATCAATGATGTTGCGCTTGAAGCAGAAATGTACGGACAAATCGGTGAAGCATATTTTGGTTTAGCAAAAATTGACGAAGGAAAGGAAAATTTTGATAAAGCATTGAAGCTCGATCCTGAGAGTTTATTGCTCAAAAACAATTATGCCTACCAGCTTGCCAATTCAAAAACAGATTTGGATGTGGCAGAAAAAATGATCGATGATGTTTTGAAAAAAGAAAGCAGATCAGGTCAATTTCTCGATACAAAAGGGTGGGTACTCTTTCAAAAAGGAAAATACAATGATGCCGTTCGGATTCTGGAGGACGCTTATCACATTCAGCCTTCTGACAAATACATTACAGAACATCTGGGAGACGCACACGCAAAAAATGGCAATATACCCTCGGCACTCGAATTCTGGAAACGTGCGCTTGAGCTAGGATCAGAAAATAAGATCCTGAAGAAAAAAATTGAAAAAAAGGAATACTATGACCCGATCTATTAATGTTTTATTGTTGGCCGGTGTATTCCTGCTGTCCTGCGCAAAAAAAATGACCGAGACAGAGCGCGTGAAACTACCCCGAAAAAAAACCCCTGAGCTTGTGATGGTCATGGACAGCCTGTCACACAAAAAACCATCATTTTTTTATACGAAAATTGCGACAGAGTTTTCAGATACGAATAGAAATCTGAACTTTAAAACATCCGTGCGTATGGTGTGTGACAGTGCTATCAACACACTGATTACTTATGCCAATATTCCAGTTGTCAACGCCATGATCACGAACGATTCAGTGACGATTGTCAATAAAAGGGACAAATGTTACATTAAGCAAAGTCTGGGGTTTATTAAAGAAAATTTCGGCGTGGATTTTAATTACCGCAACCTTGAGGAGCTCGTTTTGGGCATGCCGTTAGATTATGATACGACGCAAAAGTACTTCCAGATTCATGATCCAGATACTTACACCGTATCATCTCATAAAAAACGAGATATCAAACGAATTGATCGCTTAGATCGAGGTCCAAAAGAAGACGTGATCATCAAGTATTTCCTAACAGACTCACTCAATTCTCTCAAAGGTATGCACATTGAAAGTCCGTCTGATTCTACCACAATTCAGGTAGATTATTTGAGTCGCGAAAACCAGAAAGGATTTGAGATCCCAAAAGATGTTTACATCATTATAACCTCTCCGAGAAATCAGATTCGCATCACAATGACCTATAATAAGATCGAAATTGATGAACCACAACCTTTACCCTTTGTAATCCCTGAAGGCTATGAATCCTGCGAATAAAATCCTTGCTTTTTTATTGGTACTGTTGCCTGTCCTGCCGGTAGTCGCTCAGACAAGTGATAAATTGAAAAAGGAGCAACAACGGCTGGAAAAGAAAATTTCAAACACGAAGAATTTACTCAAAAAGACTAAGACCAGTACTGTTGCGACCCTCAATACTCTCAAGGTCATTGACAATCAAATAAAGTTCAGAGAGGAATTGGTATATAATTATGACAACCAGGTTCGGACAGCCGAAATAAGGATCACAGAGAAGAACCGCGAAATCCGAAACCTATCCGAGCGTATTGAAAAGCTAAAGAAACAATATAAGAAACTGCTGCTTTATGCATACAAACATCGCAGTAACTATGGAAAAATGATGTTTATCTTTTCGGCGGGTGACTACAACGAGGCCAGAAAACGCAGTATGTACCTTGAAAAGATCGCGGACCTTCAGAAAAAGCAATTCAACATCATCCGGCAACATCAGCATTTACTCGGGAAACAAATCACGGAGATGAGTGCGGACCGAAATTTAAAAGCAGAAATACTCGAACAGAAAAAACAAGAGAAAGTCACGATTGAGAAAGACAAGAAAAAACAAGAGGAAATTTACAACAAGTTCCGAAAAGAGGAAGGAAAACTTCTTACTCAGCTTAAAGACGACGAGCGTAAAAAGGAGGTTCTGAAGCAACAGATCAGTGCTGCCATCAAAAAGGAAATCGCCTTAGCAGAAGAAAAAAAGAGGAAAGCTGAGGCGGCTGCAGCTGCGGCAAAGAAAAAAGCCGAAGCAGAAAAACAAAATTCAAGTTCAAGCACGAAAGAAACAACTGTCAAAACAACTCCGAAATCAGAAACAACAACAGAGAAAAAAGAAACGGTTTTTACCGAAACCAAAGAGTCGGCAGCCTTGAGCAAAAGCTTTGAAGGGAACAAAGGGAAATTGCCCTGGCCGGTAGACAAAGGTTCGGTAACCGAAGGCTACGGCCGAAATGCGCATCCAACACTTGACAACGTTTATACAAACAACAACGGAATTGACATCACAACACCGAAAGGGGCCTCTGTTAGAGCGGTATTTGACGGAGAAGTGACCAGCATTCTAAATATTCCCGGAGCAGGAAAAGTGGTCATTATCAAGCATGGCAATTACCGGACGGTGTACAGTAACCTGCAGGAAACCTTTGTCAAAACAGGTTCAAAAGTTTCCACGAAACAATCGATTGGTACTTTACTCATCAAAGACGGCGAAAGCATTGTACATTTTGAGATCCATCAAGTAGTTGGCTCGAGTGTTCAGACCCTAAATCCTTCATTGTGGGTAACTAAATAACGAACTTCTGTATACCCATTTTATGAATAATCTGGTCTTCAGAAAAGCGTTAACAGAGGATGCCCCTATTATCTGGGGGATCTTGCAAGGAGCTATTGCCAGAAGGAAGGCTGATGGCAGCAACCAATGGCAGGACGGCTATCCCAATCCTGCTGTAATTGCCAAGGACATTGAGTCTGGATCGGGATACGTGCTTACACAAGGAGAAGAAGTGATTGCTTACGTAGCCATACTTATCAATCAAGAACCCGAATACGCCAGGCTCCGCGGAACATGGCTTACCAATGGAGATTTTGTTGTTTTTCACCGCGTAGCTGTGGCTGAGGCTCAGCTAGGAACAGGACTTGCTCAAACTATCTTTCATTTCATTGAAGAATTTGCCAAAATACATGGTATTTCCAGTATCAAAGCCGATACAAATTTTGACAACCTACCAATGCTGAGAATTTTCGAGAAAATGGGTTACCAATATTGCGGAGAAGTCACTTTTCGTGGAACGCCGAGACGCGCCTATGAAAAGGTGATCTGAGCGCCTCACTTGAATCGTCTGAGGTCGGTTGAGTTGAATTCCCATTCTGGAGTGATGATCCTTCCGTCCTTGGCCTCATACCACGGAGAAAATTCAGGATATTCCGGATTAATCAAGAGATGTGTTTCCTGAGCGGGCATATAGCTCTGGGCAAGTAGAAAGTACTTTTTTCCCTCTGTGTTCACCGCAACATCCATCACAGTAACCGCATGCCCATACGGATTGCCCGACTGTACGAAAACATCTCCGGGTTGAATTTCCCTAATATGTTGCACTGGCTGCAATTGATTCTTCAAAGAGCTGGTATTGGCACCATTGAAAACATAACGCATGTATTTTCTAAAGGCTACATACGAACGCTCAGAGGTATATGAAGTCAATGAATGTGGTTTGTTATCTGAGACAAAATTGAAGCTGATCTTGTCGAATGCGCCAATACCAAAGAGGTATTCACCCCTAAATCGCATCACCGCGTCAGCGCATTGTTGAAGGTTCAATGGGTCAAGCTCCTGATCAATCACACCACATGACATCCATTGTGAAGGTTTCGGATTTCCGTTCCACAACATTACCGGATGAGAAAAATTCTTGAGTTTCAAAGAACGGAGGTAAGCGCCATAAGACAAACTATCGACCTTCACCCGTTCAAATCCTTCAGGACACAGGTATCTGGTTTCCAAGGTGAGTGCATTTGTATCGATATGTGATTTGACAATGACTGAATCCTTTTCCATTTTTTCCGGTCGAACATCAGAAACATTTTCACCTGATCTAGAACAAGAAATACAGGCAAAAAGAAGAACGTAAACTATTTTCATACGAAGAATTTAGCAACAGAATTCAGAAAGCAGAAAAAGTAACACAAGTGTTTAATCATTAAATTTGCTCCCTCGGTTCCATAGTTCAAGGGATAGAATAGAAGTTTCCTAAACTTTAGATACAGGTTCGAGTCCTGTTGAGACCACCATGTAAAAAGCGTTAAACCCTTGTATATCAAATGATTACAA
>Ga0315906_10000976_pt1 | contig 43411 bp, 47 predicted proteins | sample LakEriMetagenome_4_FD_203526 | JGI IMG/M metagenome (GOLD analysis project Ga0315906, IMG submission 203526) | Freshwater fungal communities from buoy surface, Lake Erie, Ohio, United States - Buoy 2 MA122 | ecosystem: Environmental > Aquatic > Freshwater > Lake > Lake biofilm | place: USA...
TATATTTTTATTTAAGAAACTTTCGTATCTATCAATGGTTGCAATACATAATGAAAACATTTTACAATATAAAACATATTTTTTTATATTATATATTTTAATAATTCTAATGTCAATAATGTTAATATTATTAAACAAACATAAATTTTTTATATTATTAAATAAATGAATGATAGCTTAGAATATGAATTCCAAGAATCTGTTAGATTATTTAATAATGTTTATAAAAATGATGATTCTTATTATATATTTTATGTAACTTTATATGGATTATATAAACAATCTTTATTTGGAAACAATAATTGTAATAAACCATATTGGTTTTATTTTAATGACATTATTAAATGGAATTCTTGGAAAAGACAGTATGGAAAAACGAAAGATGAAGCAAAAAAAGAATACATATATATGGTTAAACATATATGTAAGATGTAAAATATGAAATATATTTATATTTTATTTATAACAGCATGTACAGATTCTAGAGACCCTTCAACCCAACCTTGATTGTTAGAAAAAGCTTCACCTACAACAAATATATTTTTATATGGATTTTGTGCTTTTTCTAGAAATGAATCTCTACTATCAAACTCATCAGATAAAGGAAGAAAAAAATGAGTACCACACTTCCAATATATTAGTTTATGTTTAAGAACTTTAACATTTTGATTAAATAAAAACTTAATTCCAGATTCTACTGAATTAATTATACCACTTTTACTTTTGTTTTTCCAATATTCAGCTGATTTGTTATCTGAATAGGATATCATATAAATATTTTTATCTGTATTAATTTCAATAATTTTCTGGAATGGTTGTAATGTTATTACAGTTTTTGATGTTAAATTAAGTGAACAATCCAATTTTACATATAATCTAGCAAATGGTTGACATTTAATATTATCATATAAATTAATTTTTGGTAATAGCTTTTTAACAGAAGCAATTTCTGTAGCAATTATAACTTTATTGTATGTTTTTCTATTTATTTTATATTTATCGTTTACTTGTGATATTTTATTTATTTGCCTCCCTTTTACAATATTAGTTTTTAATATTTCGTTTAATGAATTTAGTAATTCGTTCCAGTTTACAGAAAATGCTTCAAATCCTGAGTAAAATGATAATTTTTCAAAACCATAATTATATAATACATCTATAAAATCTTCAAGTTCGTAATCTGTTTCACCAATTGTCTTTACAAATTCTTCATACAATTCATAACCAAGTACTTTAATTCCAAATGTTCTAAAATCATATGATTTTCTATCATAATATATTATATGTTTTTTCAAATAATCTACATTATTTTTTATATTAATAGGATTTATTTTTACAAACGATGGTTTAGAAGTATACTTATTTGTTGATACATTTAAATTTGTACATAGATTATATAATAATTTATCTGACTTAAATCTACCAACACCCGCTCCTTCAATTATATTTATATTATCAAATTTTGACGTTTTTATACGACCTCCTATTTTATTGTTTTTTTCATATATTGTTATTTCTGCATTATTATATTTCTGTAAAAGAAGTAAAGATATATATAATCCAGAAATTCCAGATCCAATCACAGCAATTTTCATTTATATTATTTATGTTTTATTTTTTTATTTATATGTGTAATAACTAAATTTCAAATAAATTTTTAACTAATAAAATATTAATTTTTTTTTTTTAATAATTTAAAGTAAATAAACGAATTAATGGAAAATATTATATGTAATAATTCCACAAAATATAAGGATTGTTGTAATGATGTTTTGACAACAGAAAATTCAATATTATATGTTATAGCTGTAGTTTCTAATCCAGCAATGTATGCTCGTAGATATCAATTATTTAATGAATTTTGTGAAAGAATAAATAAAGAAAATCAAGTAAAATTAATTACAGTAGAATTACAACAAGGATGTAGACCATTTGTAACTAACTCAACAATAAAATTAAGAACAGAGCATGAAATATGGCATAAAGAAAATCTTATAAATATTGGGGTTAGACATTTACCTGCAAATTGGAAATATATGGCATGGATTGATTCAGATTTAGAATTTCAAAATAAAAACTGGGTTAAAGATACAATTGAGCAATTACAATGTTATAGTGTAGTTCAACTATTTTCTCATGCTATTGATTTAGGATATAAAAATGAAACATTACAAGTTCATACAGGGTTTGGATACCAGTATGTTAATGGAGTTGAATGGAAAGACCCAAAATATGGAGGAGTTTTTCATCATCCAGGATACGCTTGGGCTATCACAAGAGATGCATATGATAATATCGGAGGTCTAATTGAATTCGCAATATTAGGATCTGCAGATAATCACATGGCTTTAGCTTTTATTGGAAAAGTTGATTGTACAATAAATAGGAATTTAAATCATCATTACAAACTATTATGTAAAATATTTCAAGAGAGGTGTGAAAAATTTATAAAAAGAAATATTGGTTATGTAAACGGTACCATACTACATTATTTTCATTCATGTAAAAAAAATAGAAAATATGTAGAAAGATGGCAAATTTTAGTAGAAAACGATTTTGATCCTTTAAGAGATATTATTAAAGATTCTTCAGATTTATGGAGATTAGAGGGGAGTAAATATAAATTACGAGATGATATTAAGTTATATTTTAGACAAAGAAATGAAGATAGTATTGATTTGACTATTGATTATCGTTACACAAAAAGTATATGGGTTTAATATTTTCTTTTAGATTTTCGTTCAGTTGTTTTTCTTTTAGATTTTCGTTCAGTTGTTTTTCTTTTAGATTTTTTTGATCTTCTCTTATATTTTTTTGGTCTTCGCTTAGATTTTTTTTTTAATCCATCAGAAATACTACAACATGATTTTTTTTCTGTATCATCTTCAAGAATAGTATAACCTACGTTGGCAACTGGGTGTGGAAGATTATACGTAGTTGCACTTTCAAGTTCACTATTTTCTGGAATAGTAGGTAACCTAATAGTAGGTAACCTAAATTTAGAAGTCCTAGGTCCCCTACTCCTCCTCCTATTATATCCTATTTCTTCTGTACTCATATTTTTATTTATACAAATAAAATAAATTAATATATGAATAAAATTTGTTTATTTTTTTTACTAAACCAAATAAGAAAACAAAAAACACATGATCTTGAAGAAACAATTAATAAAAATAAATTTGACAAATGTATGAATCAATTAAAACAATTTAATATAAAAAATAAATATAAAGAAACAATTTATTTTTCTAAATATTCAATATTATCATCAAATTATTAAAAATGATTATTATATATTTAAAATTATAATATATATAATATACACATATGGTTAAAAAAAAAACTGGAGGAAATAAGAATAAAAAGAAAAAAAATGAAACATTAAATCAAGTTGTAGAAAGAGAGTTGGTCTTCAAAGAAGAAAACCAAGAGTATGCTCATATTACAAAATTATATGGAAGTTGTAGAGTTGAAGCTGAGTGTGTAGACGGGAAAAATAGATTATGTATTATTCGTGGTACAATAAAAAGAAAAGTAAGATTTAAATTAAATGATGTAATTCTAGTTTCTTTAAGAGAGTTTGAAAATAATAAGTGTGATATAATTTATCAATATACTCCATCTGAAGTTAATGAATTAAAAAGATTGGATGAAATTCCGGAAACTTATGGTTTAAATTCATTTGTAGAAAATGTAAATGATAATAATATTGTATTTACAAAAGACGATGATATTGATATTGATGATGATGAGGATGAAACAAAAGAATATACAGAAGATTTAGATTTTGAAGAAATATAATGTTAATTTAAAAAATATTTAGTATTTATTCAATATAAGTAAAATGATAATTTCAATAAAATCGTCTGTTGATGAATTAAAAAATATTAATATTGAAATAAAGAGACTTAGAGAAAATTTGTGTAAATTAAAGAAAAGAAGTGTTGAATTGGAAAAATACATAGTTTCTTATCTGAATGAAAAGAATGAATTAGGTTTCAAATCAGAAGGAACTGCAATAATAATGACAAACAAAACAAAAAAAATAAAGAAAAGTAAAAAAGAAATAGAGTCTGAAACAAGTAGATATTTAGAAAATAATGGTATAAGAAATCCAAAAGAGTTTATGGATAACATAAATAAAATTAGAGAAGGTGACAAAATTGACATGCAACAGGTAAAAATCCAACCTTTAAATAAGGTAAAGAATTTATAAGTATTACTTTTATAACATTTTTTGTTATAAAATAGTATGTGTATATTATCATACATATTCAAGTATGAATTCAATTTAAAAAACACACCTTTATTACTTACTTATTCCTTAAGTACAAACCTATATTTTGGTTATTATTTGTGTGTAGAAAGTGATTATTTATTTCATGAAAATATTTATCTGATTTTAGAACACTCCATAAATAAGACAATTCTATATTTTCAGAAATATTAAATATTATAATGCTCTGTTCTGGTAATATATATTTTAAAGAATGAAAGAAGTCTCCGTTAGTAATTTTTATATTAGTTTCATTATTTATATGAACTAAATTTATTATTTTTGAGTTTTTTTCTCCGAATTCTGACAATTTATGATGTGTATCGCCTTTATACAAAAATATATTATCTGGATACAATTTTTTCAAGTAATTAAAACATAATTCACTATTTTCATCATCACATTTATCAAAACAAAATATATTAGTATTTACATTAGAAAGTAGAAATATTAACAAATAATGCCCATTTTTTATACCAACTTGTATAATGTTTCTAAAACATTCTAATTTAGATATAGAAAATAGATTAATTATTTTGTTGATATCGCAACTATACACAGATTCTTTATTATACCTATTATTAGCTATTTTGTCAAGCTCCTCAAAATGTATTTTATTTTTATCAAGTATGTCTATTATTTCTTCATTCTTAAATAATAAAATTTTCATAGATCTAACAACATCATCTAATTTCTCACATCTCAATTTATTATCTAAAAATGTTCTTACTGGTCCAGATAGCCAATCCATTCTTTTATTGAATGAATAATCATCTTCATATGGCAATCTATTTGGAAAATAGTCACGAATCAAATGTGAAAGTATTTCACCTCTACAAGCTGCAAAATGTAAAATAAAATCACCTGGAAAATAATTAAACCAATAACTATTAGATTCGTTAATTTCATTTATATGAATTTTTGATTTACAGTCTAATATATTATTATCATACATATGTATTATGCTACCTTGTTCGTAATTTAAATATCTTCCATCAGAAAATTTATTTTCATCATACACATTTTGATAAGAAAACTCAAAAAAATTTTTACAAAATTCTGTGTTCTTTATAACCATAAAACCTGTATTAGGCATTATCCAATCTTTGCTTATTATTAAATCTACGTCTTTATTATTTTCAATAAAGTATTCTATTCTTATTGAATCATTCATTATCAACATGTCTGCGTCTATATATACTAAATAGTCGTACTTTGAAATATTATTTAAAATTAGTAAAATTTTATTCCACTGTATTGGTTTTGATTTGTCAATATAATTTTCCTCTTCTATGAAATCATAACCATATTTTTTACAATAGAGAATCTTATTTAATCTACTATACTGAGTTATTTTTCTATACTCATCTCCTACACTTAGATAGCAAATTCCAATTTTATTATTCATTATATAAACATTTATTAATTTTAAATAAAATTATAATGGTTCTTTAATTTCTTGCCTGCACAAAGGACATGGTGGATTTCTATTATGTAGAATTTTATTATACTTAAGTAATTCTAAGTAACATTTTTTACATAGAAAATGCCCACATTCAGTTATGTAAATTGTTCCACACAAACATACTGAACAACTCTCCTCTGTTCTACACATAGCCTGTAACCTTTTACTTTTTCTTTCTCTTTTTTCATTATATATTTTATTTTCTATAATATCTTTTTCAATTTTCTCCTTTTCTTTCATTATTCTATTCTTTTCAATACGCAAGCTTCTTTTAGGTAAGTAAGTTGAAACATCAAATATGTTTTTCTTTGGTCTTCCACGAGGTCTTTTTACAACCTCTTCGGTTTCGTTAATTTTTTCTTCAGTATTCTTTCTAGGTCTTCCACGAGGTCTTTTTACAACCTCTTCGGTTTCGTTAATTTTTTCTTCAGTATTCTTTCTAGGTCTTCCACGAGGTCTTTTTATAACATCTTCGGTTTCGTTAATTTTTTCTTCAGTATTCTTTCTAGGTCTTCCACGAGGTCTTTTTATAAACTCCATTAAAATTTTTAAAAAAAATGGAAAATAAAAAAAAAATCATTTTTTTATATATACAACATAAAATTACTTATATATTCAATAAATATATGATAAACTACAATCTTCAAAATAGTTTTCTTTCATTAGTGAAAGTTTTTCAATAAGTTCTTCTGTGCAAAAATGTATACTTATTCTAATTGATGACATACTTTTAGGTAATAAACAAATAATTTTATTAATAGCCATTACATCTTCAATTGGTGACCTGATTTCCCCATTGTTAATCAAACTAAAATGCTCCATTTTATCCATAACAACATTTTCATAAAACAAATATCTCCAATTTATTACATCTGTAATGCTTAAAAATGTCATTTGTTCATAATTTAATTTTAATCCTTCAGATATAAAACAATCCTTTATTATAAGTTTACTTAGGGACGGAAATATAATTGAAAAATCATTATTAATAATATATGAAAATATCCATATGTTGTTACAAGTAAATTTATTAGTAAATAGAAAGTTATTACTAATAACTGATGATGTATTTGTTTTTCTAGTATTTTTAAAATATATAGGATACAAACCACCTAAAAGAAATATCCGTTTCTTGAAAGTTGGAGTATATCTTAAAACATCTTTTAAGGTATCTCTCAAATTCTTTGATACCATTGATAGGTAGGATAAGCATATAGGGTTAATAAAACTGATAATACAAATAAAACAATCTGTATTAATAAAAGATAACAACATTATGAGATTATAAAAAATATATATTTTATATGAAAAAATCATTTTTTTTACAAAATAACTTAACTTAATTATAATTTAATTACAAAGTTACTCTGTTTTCATCAGGGTTTTGATAACAAACAACTGCAAGATTAATAGCCTCGTCATCGTATTCAACTTTTTTTTTATCAAGCACTTTCTTTAATTCTTTGATGTTTACATAATTATCTTTAACAGGCATTTTTCTTATATAAAAGAAAATTTGTCCAACATCAAGTTTACATAATTTATTAGTAGCTAATTTATTTGGCTTTATATATACAATTTTGTTTGATATTCTGTCATTGAGTATATCAAATGCAGAGTTAAGACTTTCTTCATCATATTTAATGCTTGAATTGTCTAATTCATCCTTTATTCCACCTCCAGAAATTAAATATAGAGGTAATCCATCTTGATTATATAGGTCTATATAAAATTTCTCTACTTCCTTTGCTAAATAATCTACATTAAATTTATATTTTTTTTTCTCATGATTATTGTATTTATTTTCTTCAAAATTATCTTCCATCTTTTCTTCAAAATTATCTTCCATCTTTTCTTCAAAATTATCTTCCATCTTATTTTCTTTTTTTTTATTTTCAACTTCTTCAACATAGTTGTCAACAATAGAGCCTAAAAAATCACAATATTGTTGTTTATTTTTCTTAAGATTTTTCCATTCTTCTTTGATTGATGGTTCAACGTCTTTTATTTTTATTTTAAAATCCGAAGACATTCTAATTTCATTTAGTCTCATATTTCTAAATATAGTATACTTTGTTGCAGGTTTTTTAGATATTTTATTTTCTTCATTTATTTGGTTTGAACGAGATTTATATTCATCTTTATCAGCACGATTCCATTCTTTTTTTATTTCATCAATAACATCCTTAATCTTAATACCAGAATCATTTTTTCTATAATTTTCCAATTTTTCATCTCTAAACAAAATAAATGCAGATATTTTTTTTTTACTAGTTTTTTGTTCTATATTATTATCTAATTTATATTTTTTCATTTGTTCTAAATATATTTCCTTTTTTTGATTATATATAGAATTATATTTGTCTTTAATATTATCAGGTGTTTTTTTCCACTCACTTCCTAACATTTTCATAATATCTGTAGACTTTACTCCTGGATTTTTAGAAACTAACAATGGTCTTTGTACTTGTGACCATAAAATAAAACCAGTTGGTGGTTTTTTAGGTTCATCTTTATTTTTTTTAATTATTTTATTATTATTTTTTTCAATTTTCTCTTTAATAATAACTTCATTTATTTTTTCTTTCATTGAACTAATCATATTATTCATTTTATTTTCAAGCATTTCAATTGAAATACATTTATCATCATCACAGCAATTTTGAATATCTTTCATGATATTCAAAAAGCTTGAATCTATTAAATTAGAGATTTCTTTTAAAACAGACATTATCAGTTGTTAAATAAAAATAAAGTAAAATAAAAAATCATTTTTATGAATTAATATAACTGAAAATTTAATTATATAACCTAAGAACAAATAATCCACGGAAAAAAACAGTTAGATTTTTTTTTAATTACAACTTTCCTTTTTTCAACAAGAATTAAAATATCTATAAATCCAGGGCATATGTTTTTTCTAATATAATTTATATAGCTCTCTGAAAAATTTTTCTCTATAAGAAACTTATTTAAAGTATCTATCAAAATTTTTTTTTTTTCACTACCTTCTATTGAAAAATTATCTATAAATTTCATCAAATCAGCAATAATATAAAGAATATTTGCATTAATAGAAAATTTATTAGAGGAGCACGTTAATAATTCAAGATGACAATATAATTTATTATATATATCAGTGTTAGATTTACTTTCTTCAGGATCTATAACAACTTTAGGTTTTTCGTTTAAAAATTCAATTAATTTGTCTTCTATTTTAGGTCTATGATTGTGTGAATCTATATTTGGTTCATTATTAATTATTTTATATATAACATTGTTTTTACCATCTGAGTTAGTAGAGATAGGTAAGCTATCACGAGAAATATTATGATTAGAATTTTTATCTTCATCTACTAAATAATTTAAATAATTTCTTTCATAAAATTTGTTTTTATTTTGTTTATTTAAAATAGCTTTTATTCTATCTTCATAATACTTCTCATCTTTTACAATATTATCATCATTTTTCTTAACAATATCATCATTTTTCTTCATAATATTATCATCATCTTGTTTCACAATATCATCAATAATATCCCCTGTTTTTTTTTTTGGAGAACTACATATACTTTCAAATGTAGAAGCATTGCTAACATTTTTTTTATTTTCATCATCACTTTCGCTATCAACATAAAAATCAATATTGCTATTATTTATATTTTCTTCAGACTCAATAAAAAATTCAATATTACTACTATTATCGTTATCATCTTCCACTTCAACAAAATATTCAGATTCAACTTTATTATCATCTAAATTTTCATTAATGTTATTAATATTTGTTAATTTATTTTCATCATTATTAATAATATTATTGATATTGGTATAATTATTAATAATATTATTAACATTGCTATCATTATTAATAATATTATTAACATTGGTATCATTATAATCAGAAGTTATAGAATCAGGAAAATAGTTAATTTTAATATCTAAAAAATCAACAGTGTTATTAATACTATTATAATTAGTTAATATACTAGAATTTATTGATATTTTTTTATTACACTCTTTTATGTATAATTCATAATCTAAATTAATATTTAAATTAAAGTTACAATCATATGGTTGTTTAAGTCTTAATTCCAAATCCAATTTCGTTTTAGTTTTATCATCTTTGAAATTAATGCTGTAAACTGGGTTTTTTACATTAGTCAGCATTTTATTTAGACAAATAAAAAAAAAAATAAAAATTAAGTTTAATTCAACTTAATTTTTTAAATATAAATTAAGTAAAAATTTATCTTTGACTATGTGAATTTATTGGGAAATTCTTTAATTGCCATTCACGTTGACTATTTTTCTTCATTAATCTAGATGTTATTTCATTTCTAAATTGTAACTGACTTTCCATATAATGATTATTTGCTAGATTTCTAATATTAGAAGTATATTTATTTCCTTCATTTTCCATTGAACCAGTTGAATCACCGAAGTCAAAAACATCAAGATGGTTTCTTGATATATAATTAGGCATTTTAATAGCATCAATATCGTCATAATAAAATCTTGGTTGACCAGTAACATTTTCAATGTAACATCTGTCAGAACTAGAATATCCGTAAAAACGAGGATCATAAACATTTGACATATTTATGTCTTCAACCGGTTCAATAACATCTTCATCAAATTTTTGAAAACTTGGAGTAAATGATATTCCAATATTAGAATTAACAGGCTCAATTCTTTCATTTAAACGATAAAATCCAGGTTGAAAAATATCAGTATGTATATTATCATTATAATCCTTTTCAAAATACTTGTTGTTTTTAAAATTTTTATAAATCATACTATTATCTTCATTTAATTCTTTTTTTGAATCATCATTAATTTCATATGGAAAAGTAAAATTTTCTTGTACTACTTCTTTTGGTGGTGTATCATTTTGTACTTCTTCTTTATTAATTACACCTGTTGGTGGTGTATCATTTTTTAGGTCTTTATCGTAATGCTGATTCTCAACTTCTGTATTATACTTAGTATATCTTCTTGATCTATCAGAATACTTTTTATTTACATTAATCATTTCTGATATTCCATTGTTCACGTTTCTATCAGAATATTCATAATGATTACCTTTCCTTCTAAAACCACAATAAAAAGAAGATGGGGTTTCATAATTTGTAGGTAGATCAACTGTATTATATCCAGAATCTTCATTATATCTTTCCTTCTTACTATTTATAACAGAAAGTGTTAAACTATCTTTATTTCTCCAATAATCAATATCTGATGCAGGTGCAACAAATATAGGAGGAATCAAAGTTTTGGGATTAGGTTTACCTACTAAATTTTGATTGTCTGTTTTTTGTTTAAAATTTGAATTGTATTCACCAGAATTAACATTAACTTTATTATTATTATAACAACTATTTTCTTTGTCAAAAAAAGTTCTTTGAATATTAGCAGGCTTTTGACAGTTATAATTAATTCTTACGTTATAAGGTGGATCTTTACACAATCCTGATGATGTTCTAAAATTTGTAGAATTATCAAGACTACAATTATAATTAGATGCAGAAGTTGAATTATCAAAATTCTCAATAATTTTCTTATTATTACAAATCATTTTGTTCTTTTGTTTATAGTAAAGAATATTTATAATTATTATACTAAAAAATAAACAAAATATTAATATTTTCATATTAAATATTCCAAAAAATGAAAAAATAAGGAACAAAAATATTATTACTATGGTTATAATATTCATCATTATTTCCAAAGATGGTTTGTTTATATTTCTAAAAAACATGTTACAATTTCTAAAAATATATTCCATCCAAAATATATCTTTTTTAGACGACATTATTTATATTAATAATATATTTAATAATATAAATAAAAAAAAACTAAATTATTTTTTAAATTTGTTCCAATCTTCAAAGTTTTGAAAACATTTTATGCTACAGAAATAAACATTTTCAAACAACTGATTTTTTTTGTTAAAGTTTTTACTTTTAAAGGTATATTTTCCTTTTGTTCCGCATTTTTCGCAATTACTTTCTTCTAATTCTACAAAACCATCATCAATTTCTTCATCTGTTTCACTAAATAAATTATCTTTTATTTCTTCATTTTCTTCTCCTTCTTCTTCTCCTTCTTCTTCTCCCGTATTTTCGTATCTACTTTTTTTTCTTGTAACAACAAAATAATTATAATGAATTTTATCTGTTATTAAGTATATATTATTTTTTTGACTATATTTATCATCTTTTTCATAACTAATTATTGTTGAAGCAATATATTTCTTTGTACTTGGTAATAATTTTTTGTTTAATGTATTGTCTTGATTAATTTTTATTATATTTACTCTTTTGAATACTGATGAGTTATTTTTACGACCTATCTTTATCAACACATTTTTATCAGTTAAAATATATGATTCTTTTTCCTTTGAAAATATTTTTATTTCTACATCTTTACCATTCTGTTTTTCTATTAAAATACTACTCAATCTTTTATCTTCTTCTGATGGATTCACGTTTATTATACTCAAACTATCACCAAATACTTCATCTTCGTTTCCATCACTATCTACTACAATATAAGATTTTGATATTAAAATATTATGTATATTAAAATTGTTTGTAAATAAATTTGATATTATTTCTATTTCTAAAGATGTTGGATAATTTTCTTTATTAAGAATTATTTGTTGAGAACATTTTATAAAATTTTTTCTTAATTTATTTATATCATAATTTTTATATTTTGGATTATTTTGTTTATACTTTATTAGACATTTACCTATTTCTCCTAAAGGAGCATCTTGTGAATTTGGATATATAATTTCATTTGATATATCTTTCCACGAATTATATATATCTATTAAGTTGTCTTTACAATTGTTTGATATATATTCTCTACATTTTTTAGCGAAATCTTCTTCATCATATTTATTTTCTGGCCTTATTTCATTATTAATATATTCAAAATTATAATTTAAAACTATTGCTTTGAATAAGCTATAATAAAAACAATTTCCGTCTCCTTTTACATTATATCTTTTGATCCGATATTCATCATTTGCAAAAATATAATCTGATGAACCTTTAAATTTCTGTAATTCTTCGCTTTCATCACCAGATATTCCAATTCCAGATATATAATCTTCTTCATCACTTGTTTCCTCATCTGTTTCATTATTTTCTTCATCACTTGTTTCCTCATCTGTTTCATTATTTTCTTCATCACTTGTTTCCTCATCTGTTTCATTATCTTCTTCATCACTTGTTTCCTCATCAACTTCTTCTTTATCTTCTTCTTCTTTATCTTCTTCTTTATCTTCTTCTTTATCTTCTTCTTTATCTTCTTCTTTATCTTCTTCTTTATCAATTTCTTCTTTATCAACTTCTTCTTTATCAATTTCTTCTTTATCAATTTCTTCTTTATCAACTTCTTCTTTGTTTTCTTCTTCTTTATAATTTTTATTTTTTTCAGTATTAGAAGAAATTATAAATTCATTTATTTGAAGAATATTATATAAATATTCAAGTGTATAATTAGAACTTAAATTCAATATTTTTTGTGCAATTAATTTTCTAAAGTTATAATTTATATTAATCGGTATAATTTTATCTAATATTTGGGACTTATCAAAAATATTAACAAAATACTTAAATTTTACTTCATTATTAAAAATATTATATATATCAATATTCTTAATTTTATCGTTATCATCTTTATCTAAGTATAATAATAAATCTTCTATATTATCTTTATATTTAGGATAAATATCAAATAAATTTATATCTAATTCAAATGATGATATATTAATATTCTTTTTAGTATAATTACTTATACTATTTTTTTCAATAATATAAATATGCTCAGCAAAAGAAAATATAAAGTTATTTTTTAGTTTATCAATATATTGAATAAATAAATTAACTTTATCTTTTTCCAATAAATAAATTTCAGGAACTTTATCCTCAATTTTTAGATCAAATATAGATGAACTTTTGTAGTAACCTTTTTGTAAACGTTTGTTAAAAATATTACTTGCGCCAATATCAGATAAATCAAAAAATATAATTAAGTTACCTATGTTTTCTACGAATTCTCTAACATTAGAATATAAATTATTATTTATAAATGTATTGTCAAAAAAATTAGTATATTTTTCAATAATTAAACTATTATTAGTAATTTTACTGAACGCTTTTATAATAAATTCTTTTCCATAAGAATAAATATTATCACTAATTTGATTTCTATCTAATATTTTATTTATTGTAGATTCATTCATTTCATTACTAATACGTGAGAAGTATTTCAATTCATTGTCAAATACTATTTCGTTTTGAATAATATAATCATATCCACTTATTATAGAATCTACATATTGAAAGATAATTCTAAAAGATATTATTTTAGTATTATCCTTATTATAGAATGAAATAATATCAGAATTTTGTTTTCTTGTATATATTGAGGACTGTAAATTGTAATAGTTATCATTAGCTTTCCAACAAGAATACATTTTCGTAGAACTTTTTCTAAAATATATATTTTCGGTTGTTATAAAATCATTGAAATTCCAAATAAAAAAATCATCTGAATCCTCATTAACTTTACTAAGATATACATCATTAATATTTTTATCTATCCAAGGTGAGTTTTTATAGGTTATAAATTTAAAATTATTGTCAGAAGAATCGCTATTAATTTCTTCAAAACTAGTTTTAATGTTATTTTCATTAATAAAAATATAATAGAATTCATTAAATAATAAGTATTTAGTTTTATCAAAGTTAGAAAAAAAACTAATTACTTGTTCAAACGTAAACCATTTAATAATATCGTTTAATATTGATGAATTTTTGGATTGTGAAAATAAAATAAATTGTTTTATTGTATTATAAAAATATTTCTTATTTTCTGAGATTTTCAGTAATTTTTTTATTAATTCTATTATCAAAATATGATCATCTATTTTATTATCTAAAATAAATTTATTATAAAAATCCATAAAATTTCTGTTGTCATGAATATACAAGTTAATTATGAATTTGAAATGTCTTGATAATCTTATCTTATTTAAAATTTGTGTTACTAAAGACTTCTTATTATCATCCTTAATAAATTCATCAATAACTTCTATAACCTTTATTTCTTTATTACTTAAATCATCATCATATATGCTGTTAATTTTTCCAAATAGTTTTTTTATGTCATCATTAGTGTATTTAGAGTCAACGAAATCAGAAATAGGAGAGAATGAAATTTTATCATTATCATAATCTTTTTCTTCATCACGTGTATCTTTTTCTTCATCGCGTGTATCTTTTTCTTCATCACGTGTATCTTTTTCTTCATCATGTGTATTTTTTTCATCTTCTTGTTCACTTATTTGTTTATCATCGTCTATTCTTTCATAAATTGTCTGAGGTTTTTTTTTCTTAGGAATAAATGTTATTTTACTCTTTGCCATCTTTTATATATATTATTTATTTTATCTTTATAATTATTTTTCAAATATTTTTATACTAAAAATATAAAAATAATATTATATTATTCGGGATTTATTTCTTTTTATATTTTGAAAAGCTCAAACCAGTTTTAGTTAAACCGCAACTTGAATAAAAATCATTAAGATCATCTTTGCAGTTCAATACAATTTTATAACAACAAAAATTATTAAAAGAAATATCTATTAAATGCTTTATTAGGTGTTTACCATATCCACAGCCTCTATACATTATATCTGTAACTACATCTTCGATATGACCAATTGGTTCATAAAGTTTTTCTTCAATAACTAATTTAGCAGAACATATAATAACATCATTTAATTTAATAACATAAATAGACTTAAGAGAATTATCTGATAAATTTTTATTAATACTATAAAAATTATTTAGTTGAATTAGTAATCTAGAATATTCCTCTATATCATTAATTGATAATGTTGTAATTTGTAGTTTTTGTGAAAACTCTTTGATGCAATCAACAATATATTTTCTTTCATTTTCATTTATCCAAAAACCTACAGGTATGGATACAATTTGTTTTTCAATATTATCAAGATTATTAAGTTTAGTTCTATACTTTAACAAACATGAATGAAAATCGTTTCTAGCATGAACTTGAGAAACTACTATACCTTTTTCTTTCATAAACTCTATAAACTCTTTTTTTCTATTAAATAAAACTTTTATAGTATATATCCAATAAGGAACTTTATTATTATTGTTATAGTTAAATAGTTCTATACCAAAAATATTATTTAGATTTTCATTATAATAAATTCCATTTCTAATGTATTTTTCTAGAATATTATTTTTTATCAAATATCTTAAATTTGTAAGACCAATTGTAGCATTAATATCATTCATGTGATATTTAAATCCATATACAGGAATATCTGGTTCAAGACGAAAATCACTACCTTTTAAAGATCTTCTTTCTCTATCTATTCCAAACCATCTTAATAGTTTAGCTTTTTTGTATAGTTCTTCATTAGGAAGAAATATTAAACCACCATCACCACTTGTTAAATGTTTTATAGCTTGTAAAGAAAATACACATATGTTTCCGTAAGTTCCTAATTTTTTGGAATTAAATTCTGATCCAAATGCATGTGCACAATCTTCTATTACAAATAGTTCTCTACCATATTTATTTTTTGCATAATTTTTTAGTTCTTCAACTTTATTTAAGTCAACCGGATTACCACCCCAATGAACAAATGAAAGAACTCTTGTATTAATATTTATTTTACTTTTTACGTCATCTAAATCTATATTACATGTATTTATGTCAGTATCTGCCCATATAATTGGTAGATTATTAGATAAAATTGATGAATTAGTTGCGAAACAAGTGAGTGGAGTTGATATTACATAATCAGTTGATTTATCTAGTTCAAGAAGATAATACGCTAAAGTTAATCCTGATGTTGCTGAATTTAAAGTTAAAATATATTGATAATTAAAGTATTCCTTTAATTCTTCCTCAAATTCTTCTACTTTCTTACCTTGAGTTATCATTCCTGATTGTAAAGTATTTATAACTTCGTTTAAATCATCAGCCATATTAACTTTAAATAAAGGAATATTGTCACTCATTTTTGTATAAAAAATTTCTTTTTTTAAACTAAATTTTATTATTTATTTTCATTACGATGTCCATTTTCTCTTGGTTGATTTCATCAATCCATCGTTTAATTTGGGATGTATTGTTTCTGAATGTGTTTGTTTACTCTTTTTGTTTTTTTCAACCATTATATATTTTTTATATTAATAAAATATAAAAATATTTTCATTTCATTTATTTATAGAATGTTTTCAAATATCTTCAAACAACTTAATAAAAGTTTAAAAATAAATTGCAAAAATAATTACTTATAAGAAGCCTTTTCTTCTAAACTAAGAAGTTTCCATTCTTGTGCTAGAAGCACAATTACTTCTTTTGGTGAAATTCCCTTGTTTGATTCTATAACTCGTTGTCTGTTTTTAGAACAAAACTTAATATATGAAGTTGGCTCTCTCTTTTGTTTAGTTTTCTTTTCATCAACTACTTCTTCTTCTACTACTTCTACTACTTCTGATTTCTTTCCTCTCTTTTTCTTTTCTTGTTTTACTGGCTCTTCAACAACTTCTAAAGTTTCAGTTTCAACTTCTAGTACATTTTCTGATTCTGACTTTTTATTTTCACTCATTTCAGTATTATATCTTTGTTTATCTAACTCAGCTAACTTCATATAACTTATATATTTTTCAGGATTTTCAATCTTAAGTTTTGTCCATAACGATCCAAGCATAGTTACGATTTCAGTATTCTTAATTTTTTCTGAACTATTTTCTACGATTTCCTTTCTCTTATCAATACAGAAAAATATATATCCTGATTTTGGCTTATCAATATCACTCTTTTCTTTCTTAACCTTTCTTGTAGTCTTTTCCTTTTTGGTTTCTGTCATTTTTATAGTAAAAATGTATATCTTTAAATAACTTTATAAAATTGAGCTGTATTTAAACTTTATTTAAAGAATATATATATATAAATATGTGAATATGAATAAAATATTACTTTTTATTTTAGAAGTTTGTTTATGTATAAATTTTTCTAAAACACAATGTATATCAATTAATGATATAAATAATAGTAATAAATTTTTTTTGTACAATAATAAAGTTTACGATATTACTGGATATTCTCATCCGGGTGGAAGATCAACATTATTAGAAACTGTTGGGCAAGATTTAGCACCTTTTATTAATTCTAAAGCTTATGATTTTCATTTAAAAAGTAATAAATTTTTCTCTGATTTATCAATTATGTTTGTGGAAAATATTTGCGATACATCTACTACTTTACCTACTTCCACCATTACAACTACAACTACTTCACGGCCAACAGATACTACTATTACATCACAGCCTATTACAAATACCACATCCGATTCTTCATCACAATTTATTACAACTGATTATCAATTAACAACTACTAATCAATTAACAACAACTAATCAATTAACTACAACTAATCAATTAACTACAACTTTCAAATCTCAAGAAAATTTAACATCAACATCAATGACAATGTTTGATGGAGGTGGTACTTATTCTCTATCTTATAAAGTATCTCCTTTACAAATTTTTAACGTTTTTGTATTACTTTGTGTTTTTGTAAAGATGTAATAATTACTTGTAAAACACACGGAGATTTTGAACAAACACCAAATAAACATTTAAGAGGTAGTGGTTGTCATAAATGTTCTCACTATACTAAAAGAAAAACAACAGAAGATTGATCTGAGAGATTTTATTTTATTTAAATAAAATAAAATGTTTATAAATAATAAATGAAGAACTCAAAAAGACGACCATTAGATGATATAACGCATAATAATAATTTTTCAAATCAAAATACCGATTGACGATGGTAAAAAATCTAAATCGAATAGAAAAAGAATTCTAAATCTATAAGAAAACGTAGAAGTAAAAAAATAAAGTCTAATATAAACATGAATAAATTAAGAAATAATTAATTATAATTTGATTTTCTCTACAAAATATAGATATTTGAACGCTTGTAATTGTAATATTACATCATTTACATCATCTTTTTTTTTCATTTCACCTATTTCACTCATAGTTAAAAAGTCATTTCTTAGTGATAATATATAATAACCTTCTTCAACACTCCATTTTTTTCGTTCTCTATCACCTAAGGTTTTATACTTAATTTTACCTGTTTTTGTTTCTGTTTTAGTTTGAGGAGCACCTAAAGTTATAGTTTTGTAAAAAGCAGGAAACTCAATTACCTTTATACTTTTTCCATAATTTATCATGAAATAAGATTGACAACTTTGACCTAACTTTAAAGCCATTGTGTTTATTTTTTTTCCAAATGACATTTGTTTTTCTACTATAACATAAGAAATTTTATCCCAATATTCTGAATATCCATCAAGTGTTTCAAATAAATTATAACATATATCACTATCAAAATATTTACTTTTATCTGTTCCTTCAGTCAAATCAATATTTCTTATCAAAGTTTTTTTCCCATTTTTATATAACTTATCCATAAATAATTGAAATTCTACAGTAAGAGTTCCATCAATATTATATCTTTTATTTTTATCAATATTTAATGATGAATTAAATAAATATGAATAATTAATTTCCTCAACATAAAAAGAAAAATTAACTTTACCAATATCAAAACTAGCAATCCAGATTATTTCATCATTGTCTGAATTCATTTAGTATATATTATATTAACTTTTTGTTACTTAAATAGATAACTTAATAAAAAAAAATGAATAAACATGAATCAATATTATATTTATATAAATCGCATTGCATTTTTGACCATATATTTGATAATATATCATATATATTAAATAATAATAATATTAAGCATATTATTAGTGACATTATTGATGATGATGAAAATAAATTATGGTTAGGTATTTGGAATGATACCAATAAAATTCCTAAAAAATATATTATACTAAATACTGAACCATTATTTAGAGATTACTGGAACAAACAAATAATTCCTGTTATAAAAAATTCTCTTTTTTGTATAGATTATTCATTTTCGCATATCAAATTATATTCACAAATTAATTTTTTTAATTATAAAATAATTCCATACGGATATTGCAATAACAACGAAATTATATTCCAAAAATACAAATCTAACACAGTTAAGGATATTGATATACTTTTTTATGGATGTATGTTAGAAAGAAGAAGAATAATATTTGATGAACTTCAGATATTTGCTATAAAAAATAAATTAAATCTAGTAGTAAAAGACAATAATTTATATAATTACAATGATAAATGTAATCTTATTTCCAGATCTAAAATTGTTTTATCTGTAGCTCATCAAGAAAATTTACAAACTAACGATATGTTTCGTCTTTCTTTTTTATCTTCTAATAAAATATTTTTTATTACAGAAAAACTTGGTGATAAATATTTTGAGGAATTAGTTGAAGACTATTTTATTTTTTTTAAAGATGTTGAAGATCTAAAAAATAAAATATTATTTTTTCTAAATAATGATGAAATAAGACAACAAATTTCTAATAGTATTTATGACTTTGTTAAAAGAGAAATGAATCTAGATACTAATTTTCCTATTAATGATATAAAAAAATTATTAGTTTAATTATTATTCATATAACCACTTTTTGTTTTCCAAAGTCCATAATATTACTCTTTTCAAAGATGTTTCAAAATCAACTGGTAATTTAAATCCTAATTTGAATAGTTTTTCTCCATTCAATGAATATCTTAAATCATGACCTGGACGTTCTTCATGAAAATTTACTAATTCATAATCTATTTTTTTTTCTAAAACTTCTGCTATAAAAATAGCTAAACTTAAATTATCTATTTCTTTTTCACCAGTTACATGATAAGTTTCCTTTAAGTTACCGTGTTGTATTAAAAATAATACTGCACTCGCTATATTTCTTGCATGTATGTAAAATCTACTTCCTGGAATTTTACACGTTTTATCTGCATGTATCAATATTTTTTTTCCTTCTAAAATATTTTTTATACATTTAGGAATGAATTTCTCAACATGTTGTCTTTCACCAAACGCATTCATTACATTAACAATTATTAGTGGTGTTCCATATGTATTTTCATATGAAACGCAAATTTGTTCGGCTGCTGATTTTGATGCTGAATATGGATTTGTTGGGTTATGTCTATCTGTTTCTTTATAAGATACTCCTTCTGGGGCATAACCATACACCTCGTCTGTTGAAAAATAAAAAAATTTTTCCAATTCTAAACAACTTCTTGAATATTCTAATATATTTACTGTGCTCATTACATTATTTTCTATTACATTTATCGGATCTTTTATACTATTATCTACATGTGTTTCGGCTGCCATATGAATTATGTAATTTACTACACCTATTTCTTTTATTAACCCTTCTGATAATTTATTTTTCAAATCATAGGTAAAAATTCTTAATTTTTCATTATGTAATAAATTTGCATCTCTTAGTCTTTCATAACCATTACTTGCATAAGTTAATTTATCAATTATTATTATATTCCATTTAGTTTTTCTCATTAAATGTTCAACTAAATGACTTCCAATAAATCCACATCCTCCTGTAATTAGTATATTTTTCATTTTTTTATATTTAATCTAGATCTTTAAACTTTCTTTCTTTTTATTTATTAATTCATATATTTCTGGATATTTTACTTTCTTTTCTTTTGAAACTAATATTACATTATTTGTTAATAACGATGGGTATTTTGATAAAATCCAATCAATGCTATTTATTTTTCCACTATATATAGAATCTATTATTGAACTATCATTTATTTCACATCCTTTTTCTAAACACATTTCTAATAATTCTAAATATCCATTTGATGCTAAGGTTGTTGTTGTCCAAAAATTCCAAGGACAATTATGCTCTATTAACCATTCTAATATTTCTTTATTACCAAGATCCGCTGCATATGCAATTGTTTCTTCTGTGAATAATTGACATCTACTACCTATTTTTTTATCAATAAATTTTAATGCTTCAAAATTTCCTATTTGTGCTGCTATATTTGGTATAAAATATTTCAAGTATGGTACACTGTTAATAACCCATGATAAATCTTTAATAGTAAAATTATCTTCTCTCATTAAATCAAATAATTGTAGTTCATTCCATATTAATTTTGTATTTATCCATTTATGAATTTCTTTAGACATATTCAAATTTCTATGCAATAAAGATAAAGAATAATTACATCTTTTATTTTTTAGCCAATTAAACACATCAATACTTACGCGAGCATCTAATGCAATATCAAATAAATCTTTATTTAACTTTTTAGATACACTATAATATAAAAAATTCAATATTTTTATTTTGTTTTCTGAAACTTTAAAACATAAGTCATAGTAATAATTTATATTTTTATACTTAAAAAATTTATACCCATGTAAAAGTGACCATTTTAGTATCTTTAAATCACTAAATATGTAGTATTCTTTTGGAAATTTTATCTTCTTTTTTGAATTTTTAATTGTATAATTAAAGTATTTACATACTTCTGATATTATAAAGTATTGATTTTCATCTAAAAAATCAAAAATATTGAAAAATATATCAGTATTAAAAATATCCATTAGTAATTATTAAAGTATAATTAAATATTAAATCATTTTTTATATTTAATTTAAATATATATATATTAAGATTTAAAAATGTTTACATACAATAAATTACAAGAAATATGTTCTATGCCTGAAACACCATTATGTCAAATAATGAATAAAAATTTAAGTGATAAAGGTAATGGTCACCATAATTATACTAAATTATATTACAGTAAATTTAATGATTTAAGAGATCATCCTATTAACATTTTAGAAATAGGAATAGGATCTATTAATCCACAAATACCTTCTAACATGTCTGGTGGAGAATTAGGTAAATACTATTTACCAGGTGCTAGTATTCGTGGATGGAGTGATTTTTTTACAAAAGCTAATATTTATTGTTGTGATATAGATAAATCAATTTTAGACATTTTCAAAGATAATTCAAAAATTCATTCTTTTTATATGGATCAGACTAACACTCAAAGCATTGAAGATGCTTTAAATGGAATACTTAAAGATGTTCAATTTGATATTATTATTGATGATGGATTACATTTCTTTCCAATTAATTGTAATGTTATGAAAATGCTTTTTCCAAAGTTAAAAAGAAATGGCCATTATATAATTGAAGATATAATCCATACTGAATATAATTATACATACGTTGATTATAGTATTCTTAATAAAAGTAATTATCAATACGTTAGACTTCCAAATCCAAAAAATACTGTTGATAATAATTTATTCATCGTCAAAAATACTATTTGTATTTGATTTCTTCTTTGATTTTACTTTCTTTTTTGATTTTTTCTTTGATTTAGATCTTTTCTTTTTTTTACCATCAAATAATTTTGTTATTAAGTCAACTCCACTAGTTATTCTTGACGCATCTTCTTTATTTACATATTTTTTATCAGTCAAAGTTTTCCCCACATCTTTTTGTTTAGTCAAATTATGAACTTTTTCATCAAGTTTCTCTTGCAGTTCTTCTAATATATTATAATGAGGGATTTCTTGAACAAGTATTTCAATAAGCTGCTCAACTTTTTCAAATAACATTTTATTAAATTGTAAATCATTTTCTCTATTATCACTTATAAATGTTCTATATTGTATATTTCGTTCGGATAGAAAATTTATATGATTTTCAAGTTCTAGAATATATTTACTAAGTGTTTCTACATCTTTATCTTTATCTTTTTCATTAATTTGTGCTTTTAGCAAGACTATCGATTCTTTAGCATTATTTACAGATTCTTTAGCATTATTTACAGATTCTTTAATGTCATCGTCCATATTTTTTTCAATAGTTTTTTCAAGTTCATTTAAACTATCAAGTTCTAGAGATATTTTCACTCTTTGTGCTTTTCCGAATCCTCGTCTTTTAGGTGTTTTAGGTGTTTTAGGTGTTTTTTTTTCCATTGTCTTTTATTTAAAAATAAATAAAAAAAATTTAAAAAATTTAAATATTTTTAAATAGATGTAGAAAATTATAACAAGTAATATAATATATATGTATAAATTATATGTATATATAAAAAATAAAACTATTTTTTCAAATAAGTAAAACTTACGCTTATTGTATTCTGGCATTCTATTCATCTCATAATTTACATAATCATCATTAATTCTTACTGGGTTAGAAGTATTCATTAATATTTATACCTCTAAATCATACGAATCATTTTTATTTTTTTATAGAAGTATTATATTTTTTTTACACCTTTTATCATTTAAAACGCCCATTTTATAATCACAGTAATAATAATTAAAAATCATATAAAGGTAATACCAATTATATAAATAGACAATAATGTTAATAAATGAGGTTGTCTTCCAACTAGTAATGGTTGTTTAGCAAGCGATGCGTGAGACCAGAAGTCAAACATAGCGCATTACAAATGCTACTCATTTCGTCCTTCACCGCCGAGCGTAGCGAGGTGGGTTAAGTTGGACAATCGTAAGGTGAAATTCCTTACTATTGACTTTACAGAAGGGGTAACTCTTCAACCTTTTAACATAACGACCCATGCAATAGAATCCCAAAAGCAAATGATTATGTGGTTTGCTGAAAACTTGAGCGTTTTAAATGAGAAAAGGTGTAAAAAATTAATATTTTGAATAAATAAAATAATATATATATATATAAATGTCTACTAAAACTGAACCTACTCAAGAAGAAATTGAAGCAGCACAAGCTTTATTGGAATTGTCAAAAGAAGTGAAAATTTTATCACTACCACGGATGGAGGGAGATACCATTCTCACCGCCTCAAATACAGAGGATGTCGGATTTGACGGAAATGAATAAAAAAATAAAGATGGTGGTAAAAAGAAAAAAAAAAGAAGTTCAAGTAAAAAGAAAAAAAAGAAGTTCAAGTAAAAAGAAGAAAATCCAAATCAAAAAAACAATAAAATAATCAGGCTGTTGATTTTTAATTATTTTTTATGCAGAGAAACCATTTTTAATGTAAATAATATAATTAGAAAAATCTTTATTCATTTATAATTATATTATTTAATATTAGATAAAAAACATAGGTAAAACAAAAATAAATAAAACCAGAAAAAAAGTAAAAATAATTATAATAAATTACTGTAAATATATTAACTAGTATAATTATAATTTATTATATAATTAAATTTCCTGTCTACACATATGACAAATTTTTAGTTTAGGAAAACAATTTAAACAAACTGTATGCTGGCACTTATCAAATATAATTACTTTATCTTTTTCATAAGGCTCAAAACATATGTTACATGTTCGTTTTAACTCAACCAACATATCTATATATTCATTTGTAAGATGAGTTTGTTTGGTTGATTTATTTTTATTTCTTCTGACAGTAATATTTGGATTAAATTCTACTCTACTTCTATTTCTATTTGAAATAGAATATCTATTTGAAAAAGGCGAAGTACTTCTATTTGAAAAAGGCAAAGGTGACGTACTTCGCCTTGAAAAAGGCGAAAAAATAGTAGGCGAAGTACTAAGTACTGCACCATTTTTTTTTAAAATATCAGAAATAGATCGATATGGAGTAGGATATGAAGTAGATTCTAATTGATATTCAAGTTCTAATTGATATTCCATACTAATATGTACCCAATAAAGAGGTGTCATTCCTGAAAAATCAGGAATGTTAATATAAGAATGAATATCAGATTTTATAATCAAAATTTGTGATACTTCAAAAAACATTCCTTCTACACATGCACAAAAAAATGCTGTCCTACCTCTAGCATTTTTAATCGTCACTGACGAATTTAAAACGTTTAATAGTAATGAAATTATATCTTTTCTTCTTGATTTTATAGCCATATGAAGCATAGTATCACCATCACAAAATTGAAAATCAACAGGAATAATACCCTTCCTAACGCTATTAACGATAGCATTAACATTGTTAGTGGTTATAAAACGCTTAACGTTATTTAAACATACGATTGAATCTAATGTTGATGAATTTGTTAAATTCTTGTTACTCATAATAAATGTTAAAAAATTAACAAAAAAATAAAAAAAATCATTTTTTTCATATATTTGTTTATAGATCAATTACTTTTATTTTTTCTTTAACTTTTTTTAATTATATAGTTACTTTTTTTATTACACTTTACATTTACTATGATGATATGAAAATTCCATTGGATTATCATACTGTTTGGCACAATCGTGACAAACTTCGTGATCCAACCTACTTACCCAGAATTGACACTTGATGCACTTGATATAAACCTGATTTATAAGCACAGGTCTTCTTAAAAAAGATCCATCTTTGAATTCCACAATATAATTACAACTATCTCCGCATATTGGATGGCAAAACTCTCTTTTCAGTTGTTTAATAATTTTGTCGTAATTTTTTCGCGGAGTATCGCATGACATATCACGAATATATTCCATCAAAACAGATGGTACTAAATTGTATGGATTCATGTTATTTGTGTAAAAATATATATAATTTTTTACAAACAAATCATTTTTTTCTCATATTGAATATGAAAATTACTTCCATCTTGAACATATGTTGAACTTTTAGATGAGTCATATTTAGATTTTAGAGCACAACGAAGACCACAATTACTTGGAACCAGTATCAAATATAACATTAAAATTCTGCTGAGGTGTTCCTACTGAAATTTGTCCATAAAATTGAGCATTTTGATAATCATGAATAGATACGGTTGATGATGATGATGATGTTAAATATTTTTGATGTAGAATTTTTTTTTGAGCTACAATCACATATACTTGCTTTAAGAACAGCAATTAGAGAAAATGATGAGAATCAATCAATATTAATATGTGAAGATGATTGTGAATTAATAAATAAAAAATTATTATGTGAAAAAATTAAATCAATTGATTTATTAAATTGGGATTGTATTATTTTAGCTCATAATACAATAACAAGTGAGTCTATCAATCAAGATATTACTAAAATTATATCATCTCAAACTGGTTCTTGTTATTTAATAAAAGTAAGTTATGCAAAAAAATTATTAAATATTTTTGAAAGAGATTTTTGGGAATATTGTAGAACTGGTGAATGGAAATCAATATATTGTAATGATCAATCATGGAAAGAATTACAGGACAAAGATAATTGGTTTACTTTAGATTTAGAACCACGAATGGCTAAACAAAGAGAATCATATAGTGAATCATATAGTGATATACAAAAAGTAATTGTAAATTATAATGTCTATAAAAAAATGAAAAATGAATTTTACCACCGATTTAATGAAGATCATAATTAAAAGTTTCAAAACCTAACTTGATTTTATCATAAACTTTTGTTCTTTTTATGATATTAGCGTATTCAATTTCATTTCGTTTTTCATGGTCAGAATATACATTCAACTATTCAACCGTCTGATATTATTATATCCATTTTTTATATTTGTTTGTTATTATATCCATTTTTTATATTTGTTTGTTATTATATCCATTTTTTATATTTGTTTGTTATTATATCCATTTTTTATATTTGTTTGTTATTATAATTATGATAACAAAAATAAGAAATACTATTACTAAATTACAATTATAATTAATATTATTAACACTTTTACATTTGTTGTCACTACTAAATTTTTCAATAACATTATTTTCTTTAATTTTATAAAAATAATTATTTTATAAAATTAATTACAGTCTGATTACAGTCTGATTGCAGTCCAAGATATTGTATATTTAGCATCAGGAGTGGTATCATTTAGAATTCTTGATTTTATGCTTCCCCCCCTCCTGAATCACCTGAAACCTCTATAGAAGGTGATGATGATGGTAGTGGTGATGTCAAATTTTTAGTAAATCCTTGATTTACACCTGCTCCAACATCTGGGTAATAAAAAGCATGAACAACGTTTACTAACATAACATTATCCTTTTTATATGAAACAATAAAAATACAATCAATTTTATCTACTCCAAAATAAGCTGGTAAATTGAATATTGTGTTACTGACTGTAGTAATATCAGCTGTACCAACTAAAACTTTTGATTTGGAAACGATTATTTTATCTTTATCACTTATTTGTTTATCTTTATCACTTATTTGTTTATTTTGATCACTTATTTGTTTATTTTGATAACTTATTGTTTTATTTTTATCACTTATTTCAGATGTGTGGTCATTTTCATTCTTTTTCAACAAAATAATTAGAATTGTTATTGCAATAATACAAACCGTAATAATTATGAAATATAATTTTTTTTATTTCCATTTTAACTATCATTTCTGAAAACATTTTTCTTTCTTTTCTTTTTAATGAAAGATCCGTTATAGAATAAGCAAATGGAAGATAAATATCGTCATTTAAAATATTAAAAGGATATATTTCTTTTTTTGGTGCAAATTGATTATATTTATTATTTTCTAATACTATTTTTAGCTCATTATGAATTTTTTCTCTCATATCATCATCTAATGAATCTATATTGATTTTAATTGACATTCTATTATCTTAAAAAAAAATAATTTTAAAATCAATTTTATTATAAATAAAATGGGTAATGTAATAAATTCTTGTCCGAATAATAAAATTCTTTTAAGTTCGGTTAAATTAAATGATCCGACAAAATCATGTCTAAATTGTTCTAAAATTGGATATCAATTAGATAGTAAATCAAGCGTATGTATATGTGCTACTGGATTTTACAGTAATAATAATTTATGTTATCCGATTTCATGTTCAGCTACTGGTTATATGCCTAATCCAAATGATAATACCATGCTTCAACTTATACCTCTCCCTAATAATATCAATTTTATATCTAATAATAATATTATAACAACAACAAATAATGATATAGGATATAACATATTATCTTCTACATCAAATATGGGGGGTGATTTAGAACCATTTAATAACAATTCAAATTTATCAGTCCAATTACCATTTGCTAGTGATGGGTGGATTTATAGAGAAATGTTTAATAGTAAACGTAATAATAAAATAATTAAAAATGATGGAACTTTATTTACTACTTATCTTATTACAGGAGAATTTACAAGTATAAATTTACCTTATAAAATAAAGTTAAAAAAATATAAATTAACTTTTTTAAATAATAATTTTCCTAAAAAATTTTATATATTAGGTGCTAATTTAACAAAAAATGATAGAACTAGTTTTGATAATAATATTAATTGGTATATGTTAGATGAAAGAAGTTTTAGTTCTATTCCTAGTAATAAAACTAATGAGTATTTTATATATTATAACAATGTATTAAATAGTACTAATTTTTCAACTATTGCTATTATCATTACACAGGCATTTACAAATAAAGTCGATATAAACCAATTTCATCTTTATGGAACATATGAAGATAATAGTTGCATATGTGCATTTGATTATTATTTACCATCTGGTAGCGTTATAACATATGATAATGGAATTCTAAATGGATGTGTTGTAAATCCAGTAAAACCGACTATTACTTTTTACGATGCAAAAGGAAATACACAACAATTTTTGTATAATAAATATATTGATAATACTTTTTATTTTTACAGAACGGCTTCTGATACTTGTGCAACGGATCCAACTAAAAATAATATTAAAATTATACCAAAAGGTTTTAGGACGAATTTTATAATTTCAAATATTCCTACTGGTAATGGAATAATTTTGTCGAGTAAAAGAGGCGATGGCTGTACTTTTAATGGTATACAGTACCTTGATGTTAGAAAAATAAGTAATAATGAGTATGAATTTGTTTTAGATTTAAGTCAGCATTGGTTAATTACTCGTCTTGATTTACAGGCTGTATTACAATTTTTAACAAATCAAATTTCTTATTAATAATTTTATAACTATAATTACATTTTTTTTATGTTTTTTATTTTTTTATATTAAATAATAATTAATTTTTTATTTCCATTTTTTTTATGTTTTTTATTTATAATTGTTGTTGCCATAATGCTGGTGTTGCAGTAGGATACCAGTTTGATAAACTTTTATGTGATTGTAAACATTTATATTTAACTCCATTATATAAAACTATATTTCCAATTGAATAATTTGTATCAATCTTCCAAGAATCAGAATTTATACCATTAGCAGGTGTGAGACTAGGTGTAGGAGAAGGAGTTGGAGGAACATGAGAACTTTGTAAACTCCAAACTATTGTCCCTGGAGGAACTATAGAAGAATATTCTGAATTTTTACAAACATATTTTTTATTATTGTGTAAAACAGTTACATCATTATTATATTTTGTTCCAGAAATCCAATTATTAGAAGAAGGAGACGGTGTAGGTGGAGTAGGAGTAGGAGTAGGGTTGACTGGTGTAGGTGGTGTTGGAGTAGTAGTAGGATTGACTGATGTAGGTGGCGTTGGAGGAGTAGTAGTAGGATTGACTGGTGATGGAGAATTACCAAAAAATTGAATTGATGTATTTATTATATCAGAACAGGATGGGGTTCCTGGTTTTTGATATGACCATACAAATATTCCATTACATGACACTAAATCAGATGAAACACACTTACAATATGATTTAACTTCATCTAAATTCAATATATGACCACCCCATGCTTCTGGAGGAACTTCACAACCCAACATAAGTGGTCCAGTGTAATAACTTCTATAAGCAGCAAACGCGACTATTGGATCATAAACTGGGCTAGCATCGTAACTCATAATATTTATCCAATCAAGCATATTTCCATTAGATTGGAGTCCTTTAATACACATTCCAGTATTTTGACTAAAAGGTATAGCATTAGAAAATGCACCACTTCCATAAGCTCCAACTGAAAAAGCAGCTAAACATAATAAATTTGTAGAACCAATCGTTTTTCTAAAATTTCCAATAATTGGTCCAAGTTTATCTGATGCTCCTGCTCCAGCTGGATCTTCCCAATCAATATCAATTCCATCTGCACCTATATCAATCATTAAATTAAAAATATTTTCGTAATTAACAGAATTAAAATGGTATGTTGCACCTCCAACAGAAAGCATAACTATAATTCCTTTTTTCTTAAGAATAGAAACAGCTCCTTTTACAACATTAAAATCACTTGAAAAATCAAGCCCAGTACCTGATAAAACATTACTTCCTTTTACGTAATTACAAGATGGATTAACAAAACAAAGATAAACAATATTAATAGGAAGATCTACTTTTGATAAATCTAAAGATGATGATGATGAACTCCAATTAGAAGACCAACTTTGAAAGTAAGCACCAATACCGTATTTACCTATTAATCTTGTTTTAAATGACATTTTTTATTTAAAACATTTTTATTTTTATTTTTATTTTTATTTATATTTATATTTATATTTTCTTTTACTTAATAATAAATGAGTTCTAATACTTTGTCTATCCCAACTTCTCCAGATCAGTCTGAACCGAGAAGAAAACTATTTTTATCAGCAACTTCCACAGAACAGTCTGAACCGAGAAGAAAACTATTTTTATCAGCAACTTCCACAGAACAGTCTGAACCGAGAAGAAAACTATTTTTATCAGCAACTTCCCCAGAACAGTCTGAACCGATGACTTCTCCAGAATCTCAACGAAAGAAGTCAAAGAAAATTTCAAAAAAGAAGTCAAAGAAAACCGCTTTAAAAAAGAAATCTATAAAAAAGAAAAAGAAGTCAAAGAAAACCGCTTTAAAAAAGAAATCTATAAAAAAGAAAAAGAAGTCAAAGAAAACCGCTTTAAAAAAGAAATCTTCTCCTTTGAAAACATCCCCTTTTTATTCAACACCAATAAGGCCTTTTTATTCAACACCAATAAGGAAAACTCCATTAAAAACTCCGCCACTTACCAACAAGAAGATTAATTCTATAGTATCTACATCTAGAAAACTAACTCAAACTATAATAAAAAGTTTTAAAGAAAATGCATCTCCAATTTTAGAAACAAATCATATTGGTACATTTAAGTCACGCAACTTATCAGCTAATTATTTTCTTGCCAAATATAAAAGCATTATTTGTCCCTTGAATCTAACTATACAGTCGGAATACGATAAAGTTGAAAATCGCCTATATTTAAATATTATTTATAAAAATAATTATGAACCAGAATTGATGATGTATTATAATGTTGAAGATGGCGAAATATATGTAGAAGATATATTAAAAGAAATAGCAAAAAAAATATCTAAGTGCTCTAAACAAAAATTTAGATTTACCGCAATTCAATTAAGTTTACATGGTGAAGGTGGTGGTCATTCTAATCTTTTAATGATAGATAATATAAATAAAACTGTAGAACGTTACGATCCACATGGATTTGAAACGATGGATATATTTAAGCCAATATTATTAGACAAAGCATTAGAAATATGGTTTAGAGAAGATGAAGATTTAAAATATACTTATCTACCAACAGTAGAAACCAACACAATTTATGGTTTACAAGATTACCAGTGTAGAGAAAGTAATCGAGAATGTGAAGGAGAAATTAAAGGGTATTGTGCGGCTTGGATGTTATTCTATTTTCATATGAGATTGGAATATCCGGATATGTCTCAAAAAGATATAAAATTAAAATGTTTGAGGGATGTGAATCAAATAAGTGGTGGTAATTATACTAATTTTATCCGCAGTTATAGTGGATATTTAAGAGGAATTACCGGGTTATAATTTATTATAATTTTTTATTCTCGGTAAATACACGTTTAAAGAAGGCAATATTCGGTGAAGTTTTTTTTCACGGATTTTAATACTCTACCTTTATATATTCATAATTGAATATATAACTAAAATTTTTATTTATTTACTTCTAATAAAAGCATATTATTTATTTTTATTTCTTGTAATAATATATGTATGTTATTTAATATATACATATGTTATATATCCAATCATAAATCCTTTTGACACAGCACAGAAAGTAGTAGGAGGAGTAGTTGGAAAAGTAGGAGAAGTTGTTTCTAAAACAAGTGAGGAAATCGCAAAAAATTTAATAGATGGAACAGGACCAACAAGTTCTTTAACAAAAGTAGCTTTAGATGGTTCAACATCTTATAAAGATTATTTAGAAAATAAAGCATTTGGTCCAGAATTTGAAAACGCATTAACTGGAGGCGGGAGAATATTATGAAATCTTAAACTATTTCTATTATTAGGTAAATTTTGTCTATTTTTATACATGATCCTTAATTGTGCACGTCCTTCTATTTCCCCAAGTTCTGGACCTAGATAAGATAATATTTGATCTATATTTCGTAATGGAATTGATGGTCTACCTAATGGATCTATAAAAGAACTTATTAATTGTCTTTGTAGTCTTTGTCCTCTTTGTAGTCTTTGTCCTGATTGGTTTGGTGTTTTTTTTGGTGGTATTACTTTATTAAAGTAAATAAACATAAAAAAAATTAAAAAAATAATATTTTTACTATTTTTGTTACTTATTTTCTATTTCATAATGTTTCATTTCATTTTTATATCTTTTTCTATGTTCAAGTGATAATTTTTCATATATTTTCAACTTCATCTGGATTATTTGTCTTAAATTTATTCACTATTATTTTAGTCTATAGAGTTTTCATTGTTACTAACAATATTTATAATTTCTTCATCAAGCTCATTAAGCTCTTTTTCTAATTCGTCGTCTAAGCTATCATCGTTATTTCTATTATTATTAACAACATCTAAAACATCATCATTTATTTCTTCAACTTTAGAAGATTTAGTAGGTACTTTTTCAATGGTTGTCTTTATTTCAGGAATCATTATCATGACTTTTTTAGAAGTAGATATATTAGTAGGTAAAGGTGAAATAACTTTCTTTGAAACATTTTCTTTTATTATTTTCTTTTCATTTTTTGTTTGTGCAACTAAAGAATGTAAAGAGTTTACATTTTGAGAAAGTTTTATTATTAATTTATCATGATTTTGCAATAACTCTTCTTGTTGGCTAATTTTTTGCTCAAGATCTTGTATGTAACATAATAATTTTTTATTACGATTAACAGTATAAAATGTAAGACCACATATAATTATAACTTCAGCCACAATATGAATAATTTGTATTTTGTTATCAGTCATTATTTAAATAAAAATTGTTTGATTTTAAATCAAAAAATAAATTATCTAAAATATTATTTATTTTTATAAAATGTCGTTACAAAAAAAAAATCTATTAGCTGTATTAATAATGGTAAAAGACGAAGAAAAAAGTATATCTGTTACTATTAATTCCATTAAAGATTTAATTAAAAATATTATTGTTTTTGACACTGGAAGTACTGATAACACTATCTCTGTTATAAAAAATACTTGTCAAAATAATAATATTAAACTATATCTAAAAACCGGAACTTTTAAATCTTTTCCCGAGAGTAGGAACGAAGCACTTGAATTTGCGAATGATCTACCATTTGAATTTTTATTACTTATGGATGGTGGTGATGAGTTAAAGTTTAGCAAAACTAAAATTGAATTAATTAAAATGCTTTCATCTATTCCAAGTAATTATAATTTTGGTATTGTAAAACAACAATGGCTTGATAAAAACGGAATTAGTGACCATAGTGATATTAGGTTTGTTCGTAATATAAAAACATGTAGATACGATATTAATTATCCAGTACATGAACAATTTACTGATGCTGTTTCTTCACTTATTATTAATCTATGTGATTTTTTTATTTTATTTCAAGATAGAGGAAAATATGCTGAAAGTACTAATTCCAGATATAAAAAAGATATAAAATTATTACTTGATGCTCCTAAAAATAAAAGAAATCTTTATTTCTTAGCACAAAGTTATATGAGTATAGACGATTATGAAAATGGATACAAATATAATAAATTATCTTTAGAATCTGATGGTACTTGTTTTACAGACGAAAAATTTACTTACGTTAGAGTAGGGTATTGTGCAATGAGATGTGGAATGGCTAAAAAAACTATTTTTTACTATTTACTTAAAGCTATTTCTTGTAATGAACCACCTATTGATGCTTATATTTATATATTAAGATATTCTATTGACAATAATTGCGCTAAAGATGCTATAACTTATGTTGAAGATCTATATAATTTGAAATTTCCTACTGAAATAACACTAATTAATTATGAATTTTATAATTACACTAGATACCATCTAATTTCTATTGTATGTTTGTTATGTAATGAAAAATTAGATTTAGGTTTTGAAGCTTGTAAAAAAGCTATAAGTTATAAAAATCATCAAGATGATTTACAAAATATTAACTTATTTCCACAAATGATCTGGAACCTTTGATTAGTTTTTATTCTTTAACGAATGTATTTATAATTAAGTGCAGTAAATGTTCATCGCTTAATTCATTATAAAATTTATTTATATCTTTTTGTTCTATTGCTGAAAGAAGTTCATCTTTTTGACATTTTTTTATACTAAAGTTGTAATATAATATTTTATATGTATAAAAAAGAACTTCATTTACCTCTAATTCATATCTTACTAATAAACTTTTTTCTATATTTATTAACGATTCTTTAATGTAATTTGGTATTTGAAAACCTTCGTCAATTCTTATATTTCTAATATAATTAATAATATTACTTATTGATGATAATAAAAAATAATTATCTTGATTATCATAAGACATTTTTTAATTTATAATAACAATATTATATTATAAAAATATATATATAAATAAATAATTTATTAATATATAAATATGAAAAATTTTGTTACTTTTCAAATATCATCAAAATTATATTGGGGTTTTCAACATAAAATACTTTATGATTATTGTAATAATATGACTGACGATGAAATAATAAAAGAAATAAAAACAAGTATGATAAATTTTTTTACACATCCACATGATCTTTATATACTAAAAGATGGTTTGAAAGATTTACATTTATATATTCATGAAAATAGACCATTTAGCATTAGCAAAATTGTGTATGTTTGTGACCATTGTCACTAATTTTTTTATCTAAAAGTTACTATTGTTTGCCATGTTTCTAAAGCTGAAATTATTGATCCTTTATCTTGATAAGAGTCTGCATTATTTTTACTACTATGTAAAATAGTTACAGTTAATGGCAAGCTTTCACATATATATGTACTTGCTTTATCACTAATATTGATTCTTGATATTTTTGCTTTTAATTCACCTTCTGATTTTGGAATATATGAATGAACTTTTATTTTATTTAATAACTTTGATAATTCACTTTCTTCACCTAATGTTCTTGTTTGTATTGATTCCCATTCTAAGTCTTTCAATTCTTGATTACTAAATAAAGGTACTTTATTTAGTAAAGTCGTAACTATTATATACCTACACTCTTTAGAAAGTAAACAGAAAGTTTTACATCCATATAAACTATATTTTTCATTATTTTTATATTTTGTCAGTATTGGATTACTGAAATATTTACAAAATAACAAATACATTTCGTCCTTTTCTGATGATATCATGTAATCAATTATTTCTCCATTTTCTATTTTATAATTATCTTTTTTAAACATACTTCTGTTAATAATTATATTATCTTTAAATTAAGATGTATATAGTTTTAACGCTTCTCTATAGCTCAATACTTTTTTTCCTTTTCTTAAATTTACTTGATTATGAAAATCCACAAAAAAATTAAATAGTGTTTCTCTACCTTTACAAATATTATCTAAATTACTTTTATGCTTTTCTATAAATTGTGTTGCATGTTCTTTACATTTGTCACAAACTATCATTACTGGAATTCCTAAAATAAAATACTTCATTCTTTCCACATAAAATGGAGATGCCTTTACCGGATAGTTTACTGCTCCATTATGTAAAATAAACCAAAAATATGGTCCCCATACATCTGGATTTCTATTATCTTTATTTGTTGGTAGTTCCAACTGCTCTATAAAATGATCTTTTTTATAATCATATTCTAATTTTTTTGGAATATGAATACTCACATTTGAATCATTTTCTGTATTATTTGGTAAACCATAATAATATGTATGCTCTAGTGTTTTATAATTGTAATTTCGCGATGTCATTTATTTATATTATTAAATATTTTTTTTTAACAAACAACTTACAAAAATATCATATTAAAAAAACAATATTATAATTATATAATGATTTCTAAATTAAATATAATATTTTCTAATTTACAAAATAATCATAATATATTGTGTATATTAGATGAGACTTTTTGTTTCACAAAAAATACTGATTATAATAGTCAAATAATTAATCTTGATGATACTACTTACGACGGTGTTATTTTTAGTATTATTGATAGAAAAAATACTCTAGAAAGCTTAAAAGAAGAAGGTAGTGCTAACATTATTTATAAATTTGTATCTATGAATGACTATGATGATTTACACAATTTAAAGAGTGTTATAAAATACAATTTTGAAAATTTTGGGTTTATTCCTTATTTTGACGATTATAATTCTACTTTAGAAATAGTTATTAGTATTAAAGATATTAATCTTTCTAAAATAAATAAAAAGAAGAAGAAAATTATTATGAAAACAAAAAGACATCTTAAAAATAAAAATAATAATAAACATAAGAAATATGAAGATTTAGAAGATAATGATGATAAAGTTGATGGTGATAGAGATGATAAAGTGGATGGTCATAAAGTAGATGATAAACTAGATGATAATAAAGATGATGATGATAGAGATGATGATGATAGAGATGATAGAGATGATGATGATAGAGATTATGATGATAGAGATTATGATGATAGAGATGATGATGATAGAGATTATGATGATAGAGATTATGATGATAAAGTGGATGGTGATAAAGTAGATGATGATGATAAAGTAGATTATAAAGTGGATGGTTATAAAGTAGATGATAAAGTGGATGGTGATAAAGTAGATTATAAAGTGGATGGTGATAAAGTAGATGATGATAGAGATGATGATGATAAAGTGGATAGTGATGATGATGATAAAGTGGATATTGATGATAAAGTGGATATTGATGATAAAGTAGATGATAATAATAAAGATGATGATAAAGTGGATGGTGATAAAGTAGATGATGATAGAGATGATGATAATAAAGATGATTATAAAGATAAACTCAAAAAAAAATTAGATATAGCTTATTTACAAAAATTAAAAAGAACAGAATTGATTAGTATTATAAAAAAAATTGGATTAATAAAGTATAATAATAAATACATATCTAGCTATAATAAAAATGAATTGATAAATATAGTTAGTGTTATTAGTAAATAATATGAAAATAAAGAAGTTATTAAATAAAAATATAAAAAAAAATATTTTTATATTTTTTAATAAATGGAAACGGAAACAAAAACTACAACTAAATTTTACTTATACTTATGTTTATCAATACTAATATTTTCTATAGTATGTATTATTAGCTCATTTGTTATAATTGTACAAATAAATGATACTTCTAAAAATCCCAAAGAAGAAATTAATAGTGTTAAAAAAACTATAGAAACATTATTTTGGATATTTGCGATATTCTTTTTCTTTTTTGTTATTCCAGTTGTACCGCTGATAAGTATTTTTATATATTCTAAATTAGTTTCTAAAAATGTTAAAGAGTCTGTAACAAAATTTGGAAATGTGGTTAATGAAAACAAATTTTTTTGTTCTTTTATTGCATTATTATCATTATTTTTATTAATTTTATTTTGGGTTTCTAAAGATATAGTAAATGATAATAATATAGAAGATGAAAACAAATGTGACAAAATTTCTAACAATGGAATAGTTTTGCTGAGTTTAGGATTAGTAATAATAACAATTACTTCACCTAAATTATATAAATTATATCAAGAATATAAAGAAGAAAAAAAAGAAAAAGAAAAAGCATCACTTTAGAAAAAAAACAAAAACAGATAAAAGAAGTAAACGAAGCAAATGAGAAGTACAGGTTACAATTAAAAGCATCACCAGCTAACGGATAAAATTTTGATTATCAATGAAAAAAGTAGATCTAAATAATTAATAGAAGTATAAAATGTTAAAAAATGTATATCCTAATATTGCAGTTCTCATAATGGTAAAAAATGAAGAGAATAGCATAGCAACTACTATAAATTCAGTACATGGTATAATTAATGAAATAGTAGTGTTAGATACTGGAAGTACTGATAAAACTATAGAAATAATAAAAGAAACATGTAATAAAAATAAACAAAAATTATTTATAAAAGAAACGTTGTTTAGAACTTTTCCTGAAAGTAGAAATGATGCAATAGAATTTGCTGAAAGTGTAGTTTCTAAAACATATATATTATTAATGGATGCAGGTGATGAATTAGAAATAGGTTTTAGTAAAGGAGAATTTATAAAATATTTGAATAGTATTCCGAATATATATAATTATGGTTTAGTAAAACATAAATGGATAATAAATAATAAAATTGATGAACATTATGATGTAAGATTTATTAGAACTACAAATAAATGTAGATATGATATAAGATACCCAGTGCATGAACAATTTAAAAATGTAAATATAGATTTTATAAATATTTCTAATGCAATAGTATTAACTCAAAATCGTGATAAATACGGAATGTCAACAGAAAAAAGATATAAAAAAGATATAGAATTATTATTAAATGCGGTAGGCACAAAAAGAAATTATTATTATTTAGCACAAACATACATGAACATAGGAGATTTTGAAAATGGTTATAAATATAATTTATTAGCACATGAAACTAAAGAAGTTAGCGATGAAATACTTTCAGATAATATAAAAAAGGCAATATTAGTAAAGTTAGCTGTATGTTCTATAAATAGTAAAAAAGAAGAAAGTTTAATTTTCAAATACTTTGATGAAGCTATAAATTATGACAAAGATCCACCTATAGATGCATTTATATTTTTGTATAAATTTAGTATAATGAAAAAAAATTATGAGAAAGCTATCTTTTATGTAAAAGATTTTTTTGATATGAGAAAGCCTAAAGATGAAAAAAATGTAGGTTCTGTCATAAACCATTCTTTTTTTGATTATGAAAGATGGAACCTAATAAGCATAATTTGTTTACTATCAAATCAATATTTAGATTTGGGAAAAAAAGCGTGTATCAATGCAATAAAGAATGGTAATAACGAAGATGATAGACAAAATTTAAGAGTCTATGAGTATTTAGAAAAAAACAAATAATGTTTGTATAATATTTTTATATTATACAAAACTACAGGTTCTAAGTGTTATTACAAATAAAAAATAATCTATATATATTTACTTGTGTTTAATTTCATAGTTCTTACTTAGTTAGTTTCTTTGAAGTCCTGGACCGCTTGGACTTCCGTATTTCCAAGTTAATTTGAACGACTCATCGTAGCTATTAAAAGTTCTAAATATAAATACGTACTCTCCTGCTAACGTATGGTAAAAATACCACTGAGTATATGGTCCTCCTCCATAAACATTGAGTATACAGAATTCTCCAGGTGTTTCCATAACCCTCTTGTAATCTTCTACGGATATATCCATCGATCTACATTGCCTAATAGGGCACCTAGTGTCTTGATACGAAATTACCTCCTCAAAGTCAAGATAAGTAAGCTTTGTCTCGTCAATATTAATTAGTTCTATGTCAGTATCATTTACTGAAGACATCGAAAAATCTACTGGTTGTAACTCGGATGAAAAGCTCATATCTAAATTCTGGAAGTTATTTTTAACTAATAAAAATTATAAAAAAATCATTTTTTTCCAAAATCAATTTTTTTCATATTTTTTTTAAAACATATCTACTTGAATACTTAAATCATGTGCCGTTGTTGTTCCTCCTATTAAACCGATTGTATCCACATAGTATGGAGTTCCTGGTACTAAATTACCAAGTATTGGGTGTTTTAGTAGGCATGCCAACTAGAATTTTTGATGTAGTTATAATTCTATTTGAACTACAACTGATGATGCTGTTACAATTTTATTAATTTTAAACACAAATAATGTTTAAAATTTAATAAAAAAATTATTCTTTCTTTATGGTGACAATTTCATTTAGGTCTTCCTTTTTATAACCCCAAGATTCGTACCATTCTTTCCCATAATAATTTTCAAGAACATTAAGTTCATCTGAATCAAGCATACTTGGATGTAAACCAGATTTTAAACCTTCAATAATATATGCGACAGCATCAGATAATAAAGGATCTTTATTATTAGAAATAGCTGAAGTTTCAAAATCAATATCTTTAAACATTGACTCTCCAATTTTTTCATATCTAAGAAGTTCTTCTTTAGACATTGATTTTTTTGCAGCATTAACCATATCATTATCCCATAAAGAATTTTTTGAAGTTTTACTATTAGAACTCATTTTATAATTTGTATGTCTTTTTTAAATATAAATTTATTTATATATAAATAAATAATTAATATATAAATAAATTTATATTTATATTATAAAATGATAATCAAAGATTTAGTTATAAAAAGAGATAGCGATAAAGCATCTATAACACCTATTATGTCAAGAATACTGATAAAGTTATAAGTTACTTAAACCCTTTTTTATTAGCATAAAATCTTATAAAAAAAACAACAATCATTAATAAACATATTTTAACAAAAAGTAAATGTGAATTAGTAGTAATATAAGGCAACTTTTTCAAAAAGTCATCAATTGATGAACAAGAAAAACAAATAAAAAGTATAGAGATAATTATAGGTTCATAAATATTATTAATAATTTTATCACCTAAATTAGGTTTATCATCATCATCGGGTTGGAATAAATTCTTAATAATGAACAATTCACTTTCAGAGGGTTTAATTTTATCAGAAGGAAGATATTTGATTTCGTCAGAATTTTCATACATTTTTGCAAAATTATTCGTGTAATTATAATTCATTTTAAAAACAAATAATTTATTTTTAAACTAATAAAAATATGCCATTATCTTTACATAAACTAGAAAATTTATTAGCTTCAAAAGGATTTATTCCAAAGACATTTTTTACTTTGGATCAATACTGTATTTATATAGAAGTATTAAGTATAATAAATGGAGAATATTTTATGTTGTATATATCATCAAGATATGAATTAAAAGTAGAAAATAAAAGTAATATATATAGGTTAACATACATGGATTTAGAAAGTAAAGTAGATAACGATAGTAGTAATATAGCAGATAAGTATACAAGTGATGATGTTAACTTATCCGAATTGTATAATGATGACCATTTTGAAATAAGAGATAACAATAAAGATTTAGAAATTAGTTTACATGATAACTATAATAGACAATTAACATTACAAGATTTAGGAAAAGAAGATAATAAAACTTTAAAGAATATAATTAGACAAATAAAACGATTTCAATTATGTACTCAAAACATAGTTTATAAAATAAGTATTTTTCATAAGAATTTCTTTTGCTCAATAACAAAAGATGAAGAATTGGATTGTTTTATAATTAATGATTATGTAAGTAAAGAGGAATATCGTTTTTGTATTTATTTAGATTTGAAGAATTTATATGTTAAGATAAATAATGTTAGCAATGATATCAAAACAGTAAGAGATGGAATTTATAAATTATTAAATCAAAATCATATAAAACATACAAAAGTATTAAATTCTTTACTTGAACAGAAAACAGACATTTTAGAATACTCTGATTTTATATATAAGAAAAAAAGTGAATGTGATACTTATACTAAACAATATGAAAGTTTACTTGAAAACTTAAATAAGTCTGAAAACAAAATTTTTGATCAAATTGATAAAATAAAAAGGAGCATTTCAGAGTATGGTATTCGTGGTATTCACGAAGATATGGAAAGAACTTATAAGTTGAAAAACTTTGAAAAGGAACTAAAAGAACTTCAGAAAACGAAACAAGAAATTATTAATAATATTCACGATTTGAAGACTAAAAAAGACAATTTAACTCTTAATATTGATACTATTCTATATGATAATGCTATAATGATTAATGAAATTAGTAAGAATTTCTCTAAATTATCTGAACTTGTATCTTCATCTAAATAATTTTATTGATGTAATTATTTTGAATAAGTAAAATATTATAGTTTTTTATTATATATGATACATGATATTTTTGGATATAAAAATGATAAATTTATAAATTATAATTTATAAATTTATAATAATAATAAATTATAATTGATGGGTATTTCATATTTTTTCTCATGGTATAGAAGAAACTTTAGAAATAAAATATACAACGTAAAAAATAATATCTCTGAAAATATTAGCACGATTAGTATTGATAATTTAATGATTGATATGAACGGATTAATACATAACTCTGCACAAAAGGTTTATAAATATGGTAACTATAAGCCACCTCATAAAATAATAATTAAAGAAACAAATAAAAAACAAATAGAGTTATTCAATGAAATATGTAAATCAGTAGAAAATATTTTAATTACTGTAAATCCAAATAAAAGATTAATATTATGCATTGATGGTGTTGCCCCATTAGGTAAGCAATGTCAACAAAGATCAAGAAGATATAAATCTTCTTTAGAAAGAGAAGAAAATGATGGGAGTTTTGATTCAACTAAAATTACTCCTGGTACTGAGTTTTTTCATCATTTATCTAAATATATTGATTGGTTTATAAGAA
>Ga0315906_10000977_pt1 | contig 43370 bp, 38 predicted proteins | sample LakEriMetagenome_4_FD_203526 | JGI IMG/M metagenome (GOLD analysis project Ga0315906, IMG submission 203526) | Freshwater fungal communities from buoy surface, Lake Erie, Ohio, United States - Buoy 2 MA122 | ecosystem: Environmental > Aquatic > Freshwater > Lake > Lake biofilm | place: USA...
AACCTTCCAGCCAATCCCTCCTTGTCTTTTTTGAACACTTTGATATAGTCGTCGAGGAATCCGATAAGGCCAAGCCAAATGGTGGAGACAATCATCAGTATGATATAGACATTGTCCAATCGAGCCAACAGCATGGTAGGAATCAGTATGGCTGACAGTATGATCAATCCACCCATGGTAGGTGTCCCTTGCTTTTGGTTTTGTCCTTCCAAACCAAGGTCACGAATGGTTTCGCCGACTTGTTTGCGTAAAAGAAGTCTGATGATCGGCTTACCAAGGAACAAGGTGATGAATAGCGAAATGATCATCGCCATGGCAGCACGGAAGGAGATATATTTGAAAACCCCTGCACCAGGGATGTCCATTACCTTATCGAGATATTCGAAAAAATAGTAGAGCATCAGCTTTCGAATATTTTAAATGAGTCTATCAATACTTGCCGGTCATCAAAGGGGTATTTTACACCTGCAATATCCTGGTACTTCTCATGTCCTTTTCCCGCGACCAAAATGATGTCGCCTGGGCCAGACATGCTGCATGCTGCCCGAAGAGCCTCTCTCCGGTCGGTGATGGCCAATGTTTTCTTAAAGTTGACAGGGGAAACACCTGTTCTCATTTCTTCGATGATGGTATCGGGATTTTCCGATCTCGGATTATCGGAAGTGAAAATCACCTTGTCACTCATTTCGCTTGCGATTTTGGCCATCAACGGTCTTTTCGCCCTATCACGATCACCTCCACACCCTACAATGGTGATCACCTGTTCATTCCCTGTGCGAAGGTCTTTGATGGTGTTCAGCACATTCATCAACGCATCAGGAGTATGTGCATAATCAACGATGCCGGTGACATTGTTGCTGGAAACCACATATTGAAACCTGCCTTCAACTGAATCGAGGTTACTCAATGCTGTCAAAACCTTTAGCTTGTCTTGACCCAGCAAAACAGCTGCGCCATAAACGGCCGTGATATTATAGGCGTTGAAGGATCCAATCAATCTGCATAACACCTCATGTCCGTCGATAGACAATAGAAGCCCCCCGAAAGTGTTTTCTATGATCCGGCATTTGAAGTCGGATGATGTCCTGATCCCATAATTGCTGATTCGTGCCTTACAATTCTGCACCATTACGGATCCGTTACGGTCATCAGAGTTGTACAATGCAAAGCTCTCATCAGTCAACATATCGAAAAAACCTTTTTTGGCTTTTATGTATTCGTCGAATGTCTTGTGATAATCCAAATGATCATGCGTGATGTTGGTGAATACGCCTCCAGCGAAAGAGAGTCCGGTGACCCTATGTTGCACCACTGCATGGGAGCTTACTTCCATGAAACAATATTCGCAGCCATCGTCCACCATCATGGATAGCAACCTGTTCAATTTGATGGGATCCGGTGTGGTATGTGTTGATGGAATTATCTGCTCGTTGATACGATTCTCAACCGTGGATACCAGTCCGCAGCAGTAACCAAGCTCCATAAACAACCTGTACAACAACGTAACGGAAGTGGTTTTACCGTTTGTACCTGTAACTCCCACCAGACTCAGTTTCCCTGAGGGGTTATCGTAATAGTTGGCCGCGATGAAAGCCAATGCGATTGAGCTGTCGGCTACCCTGGCATAAGTGATTCCAGGAACCAATGTCTCGGGAAGTCGCTCGCAAACCACTGCCTTGGCGCCGGATTGCACCGCCTGATCAATAAAGGTGTGGCCATCCACCCGGGTTCCTTTCACTGCAACAAAAAGGTCGCCAGTAGCTACTTCGTTGGAGCTGAAGGTGACTTTTTCGATCGAAACCGAGGTGTCACCTATCACTTCCAGCAATCCTGACCTGTATAATATCTCTTGCAGCTGCCTCATCTATCCTAACTGAATGAATATTTCCTTACCCTTTTCTATCTTGGTTCCTGGTGGTATCGATTGGTTGCGTACAGCACCCCGGCCCGCGACACGAATTTGAAGGCCGGCATTTTCCAGCACTTGCAAAGCATCTCTAAGCCCCATTCCAATTACATCAGGAACAGTTCCAAAAGCTATCTTTTTCGGTTGGAGCTGCAATTGCTTTCCGTTGGAGACACAGCTTACCCACTCCGATGATTCATTTGCATTTACAGAAGACAAGTCCAAACCCTTCAAAGCGACAATCGTGTTGGATGAATTGCCTTGTTTCACCGAAGGCAAATTGGATGCCACCAAAGGGGTTGCCTGTATGCTAGGGTGCAACTCGATGCTGGTTGAATACACCTTGTCGGCAATGTCTTTGAAAATCGGAGCTGCAACCTGGGATGCGTAGTAAAGATTGTTGTTGGGTGCATATACCACAACGATACAGCTGTATCTGGGCTTGTCAGCCGGGAAATAACCAACAAATGATGCCTGGTATTTCTTCTTGCCCACCTCGTATCCGGAGGCGTTTGAAGCAATGACGGCAGTTCCTGTTTTACCGGCGATTTTATATTGCGCGTGTTTCAATCGCGAGGCCGTTCCATTCTGCACAACACCCTCCAACATTTGTCGCGCATAAGACAAAGTCTTATCTGATGCTATTTTCTCCCGCATCACCATTGGTTGGAAGGAGTGGGTCACAACACCCTTGTTGCGAATCTCCCTTACAAAAAGTGGCCGCACCATTTTACCGTTGTTGGCGACCGCGTTGTAAAATGTCAGCAACTGCAACGGGGTGAATTTGCATTCATATCCAATGGACATGATCGGCAATGCAAGTTTCGACCAATACCTTGTTCCCACATTATTGATGTAGGGTGCACCCTCGCCTGCCACTTGCAAACCCATGGAGTCGGTCAAGCCAAACGACTTCACGCGACTAACAAAGTCACCTGGGGATTTCTGATAATATTTTTGAACCATCTTGGAGACACCAACGTTTGAGCTTTGCTCAAACACTCCCTGCATGGAAATCCTTCCGTAGCCACCATCCTTGGAATCCTTCAACACCTTTCCATAGTAATTGATCTGTCCACCTTGTGTATCAACCGAGTCATCGGGCGTGATGAAACCATCCTCCATCAATGCCATCATAGAGGCCAATTTGAAGGTGGAGCCGGGCTCGGTACTCTGTCCAACCGCCAGATTATAGCTTTCCTTATACCTGCCTTGTTCATCCCTTTTAAGATTGGCAATTGCGAGAATTGCACCGGTTGACACCTCCATCAAAACCGCGCAACCCATCTCCGCCTTATGTTCTATCAGCTGTCGCTCGAGAGAACTCTCCGCCACATCCTGCAAGTTCAAGTCAATGGTGGTGATTACGTCCTGACCATCCTGGGGTTCGATTTCATTTTCATCGTTCAAGGGCTTCCAAACATTCCCTGAAATCTTCTGCATCAACCGCATCCCGGTGTTTCCCTTCAAGTAATCGTCGAAGGAACCCTCAATTCCTACCCCACCTACCCCATCAATCTTGTATCCGATGGTTCTTTCGGCCAAAAGAGTGAACGGTTTAACCCTTTTGTTTTTCACTTCGGAAATCAGTCCGCCTTTATATCTTCCCATACGGAATACCGGAAGCTTGTATAACTGTTGGAGTTGTGCGTGCGATACGTTTTTCTTAAGGGGGAAGTATCTTTTGCCAGGCCCGGGTCTCCTCGCATCACGGAGCAAGGCCTTGTACTCCGAAGGTCCTCTGTCTCCCAGGATCCGTGACAACCCCTGCGCAAGTGAGTCAAGTCCGTTCGAAAAAACATCATTCGTGATGGTTTCCAATTGAAGGTCGACATACAGGTCATAAGTAGGTACCGATGTAGCCAGCAAACTTCCATCGGATGAGTATATGTTGCCTCGTGAAGGTTGTATCACCACATCCTTAGTTGTGAGACTATCGGCAAGCGCGATCAATTCACCGCCCTTGACATTTTGAATGTGCCAAATGCGGTATACGATGGCCAAACCCATCACGCATACCAATGCGTAAACCACGTACAACCTTACGAGAATATCCTTCTTAGTTTCTCCCATATGCCGTATTCATGTTGATCCTGCTGCTGTTTCTGAACGGTGATTTTCAACGGAGCCGATTTGGACTCAACCAAACCAAACGGTATCGACAACCTTGCCACCTCCGACTGCTTGCTTGTATACATCAGATCAGACTTACCCGCTATGTAATCTGTACGAAGCGCCTTTAGCTCCTTTTCAGCCTTATCGATTTCACGGATCACGCGTTCGGCCTCATAGCTGTTGCCGATGTATAACAAGGCCAGGAGCATCAGGAAAAAAACGTATGGCATGGCGGATACAAGCCCTTCCTTGGAAAAAATACCAAAGGCATTCATCAACTTGATGAACCTACCACTACGCGGCAGTGTGTTTTCCACCGGTTTGGCTTCGACTTCGTCCCTTGTTTTTACCTTGTTCATTCAATTCAAACTTTCACAGCAACCCTCAGTCGAGCACTCCTCGACCTTGGATTTGATTTTATTTCCTCTTCCGATGGCTGCGTCGCCCTCTTTGACAATGCTTCGAAACATAAACCTTCCTTGTTTCCAAAAACATCCCGATGGTCAATTCCATCAACATTTCCGTTATTAATCATATTCTTGACCATCCGGTCCTCCAATGAGTGATAGGACATGATGACCAGCCGTCCTCCTTTTGCCAACACCCTTGTCGATTGCTCGAGCAAACCTTTCAACGATTCCAACTCACTGTTCACTTCAATCCGCAAAGCCTGGTAAACCTGCGCAAGCCAACTATTTGCCTCCCTCGGAGGGGTCAATCCATTGATCGCACGCTTGAAGTCTTCAGACCCTCTAAATGGTTGAACGGTCCGCGCTTTTACAATTGCCGATGCCAGTGTCTTGGAATTACGCACCTCACCATAGGTGGAGAAAATCCGCACCAGCTCACGTTCCGGATAGGTGTTGAGGACCTGAAGGGCTGTAAGGTCATTTCTGTTATCCATCCGCATGTCGAGGTCGTGCTCGAACCGGATGGTGAACCCACGAGTTGATTCATCAAACTGGTGGGAGGACACTCCTAGGTCGGCGAGTATGCCACTTACTGGCGTTACTCCAATCTGACCAAGTCGCTGCTCCATATTGATGAAATTGTCCCTTATGAGTGTGAATCTGCTATCATTAATCGTATTCGAAAGTGCGTCCTCATCACGATCGAAAGCAACCAGTTTGTCGTTGGGACCCAAAGCCTGGAGAATGGCCTTGGAGTGTCCACCTCCTCCGAACGTTGCATCCACATAAACCCCTCCTTGATTGCAGTTGAGTGCTTCCACACACTCGCGCAACATGACGGGTTCGTGATACGACATCAGACCTCGTCGTTATTATCGTTACCGAATATCTCCTCCGCAAGGTTTGCGTAACGCTCAGCGTCTTCAGAGGTCGGGATTCGGAAACGATCCTTTGACCAGATCTCAATCTTGCTGCCATAAGTTGAAATGACCACTTCGCGACCCAATCCCGCCCAATCTTGAAGGTGCTTGGGAATCAGCATCCGACCCGAGTTGTCGAGTATCAACTCCGTAGCTCCATTGGAAAAAAACCTTTGGTATTCGCGAACCACTTTCCTGTTTGAATTCAACTTGTTGATTCGTTCCGACTCCTTAATCCATAACGGATAGGGCGTCATTGCAACGCAGTTTTCAAACCCGCGGTTCAACACAAAGCGATCCTGCATTTCGGTAGGTAGCTGCCTGCGAAGGCCAACAGGAACCATGACCCGGCCCTTGTCGTCGACTTTTACTTCGAATTCCCCTATCAGTTGCATGATGCTTCTACTGGTTTTTTCCTTTCCCAAAGCGCTGATCTACAGCTATCAGACTTTGAGGTGGGTAAAGGTAAAAAAAGTATTTCCACTTTTTACCACTAAAATCGGATTTTGTTGATAATTTTTCTTGAAATCGGCAAAACAAAGTACTGAATGTCTAAGCATGGATTGTTATACTCATTGATTTAACGGATGTTTCATCAAAATTATTGCTTTTCAGGAATTGTGGTAGAAAGTGGGAGTATTAATAACAATTGTGAAAAACTCAAATCCGTACTTTTGGGGTTCTCACGACGTGAGTAACAATGAAAACAACTGATAATAAGTCATTTATAGATATTGATGAGGTTTTCAAATCGAAAAACCCATCATTGTATCGGATTTTGCCGACCTTTTTTTTCAATTGGCTTAAAAAAACCGTTCACCAGGATGAAATCAATGGCTTCATCCATAACAATAGCCATTTATATGATTTTGAATTTGTTAACGCCATTATCAAGGAATTTGGAGTCCAATTGAAATTCGAAGGACTGGAGCATATTCCACAACATGGTGGATTCATCTGCGCAGCCAACCATCCGCTTGGTGGCCTCGATGCCATGTCCTTGCTGCATTGTGTTGGCACAAGAAGAAAGGATGTCAGGTTTGTTGTAAACGACATCCTGCTCAAGCTGGAAAACCTGAAGGGGCTTTTTGTGGGGGTGAACAAGCATGGCAAGAATGACCAAAACACCATGCGTACATTGGACGAGATTTATGGATCAGGCATGGGCGTGCTGATTTTCCCAGCTGGACTTGTTTCTAGAAGAAAGAAAGGACTGATCAAGGATCTGTTATGGAGAAAAAGCTTTGTCGTCAAAGCCCGCAAACACCAGATTCCGATTGTTCCAACATTCATTGAAGGAAAAAACTCCGACTTTTTTTATAGTTTATCGAACTTCAGAACCTCCATTGGTGTGAAAGCCAATATTGAAATGCTGTACCTTGTGGATGAAATGTACAGGCAAAAGGGCAGAACCATTCAAATTACCTTTGGAAAACCTGTTTATCCTGAGGCCTTGGAAAACCCGGCCAATGACATCGAATGGTCACATAGGTTGCGAGAGATGGTTTACGAATTGGGAAATAAACAATGACTCAACGGAACAACCACGCCTAATAGAGAAACATGAATCCTCTAATACCCGCCATATCCGTGGAAATCCTGGAGAAAGAGTTGAACCGGGATACGTTCATTCGAAAAACCAATAACGGCTCGAATGAAATTTATATCGTTGATGCTTACGACTCGCCAAACACCTTGCAGGAAATCGGACGGCTTCGGGAATTGACTTTCAGGTACGCGGGTGGCGGAACAGGATTGAGTAGCGACTTGGATGAATACGATACCGAAGGATCCGTTTACAAGCAACTGATTGTATGGAATCCGATTGAAAAGGAAATTGTTGGTGGTTACCGCTACATTGAATGTGAAAAAGCCGATCGCAAGGCAAACGGTAAATTCCGACTCGCCACGTGCGAGCTTTTTGATTTCTCTGAATCATTCATCAAGAACTACCTGCCATATACCATCGAGCTTGGAAGATCATTCGTACAGCCGAAATACCAACCATCCAGCGAAAACAGAAAAGGATTATTCTCTCTAGACAATCTTTGGGATGGACTTGGCGCAATCGTGGTTGACCATCCCCATATCCGATACTTCTTCGGTAAAGTTACCATGTACACCCATTTCGATTCCATGGCACGTGACTACATTTTATCATTCATGAATCACCTGTTTCCCGACCATGAAAAACTGGTGTCTCCATCCCAACCATTGCCCATCAAACACGACATGAAAGGATTCATGAATGAACTAACCGGCTTGCCATACAAGGAGGCGCATCGGTTGTTAAATGGAAAGGTCAGGGAGCGGGGCGAAAACATCCCACCTCTTTTCAATTCATACATGAACCTTTCATCAACCATGAAAACATTTGGCACTTCGGTTAACAAGCATTTCGGAGATGTTGAAGAAACAGGTATCCTGGTAACCATTAGCGATATTTACGAATCAAAAAAGGAGCGCCATGTCACTTCATATATGAATGAAAAGCGCAGCTGATAAAATGGCCGACCACATCCAAGCGGAATTCATCTCAAGTGTTAACGAGCACTCAAAATGCCCGAAAGACCATCTCGCGGAATTTGCTTTCATAGGCAGGTCAAACGTGGGAAAGTCTTCGTTGATAAACACCCTTGCCAGGAAAAAAGGTCTCGCAAAAACATCATCCACCCCAGGCAAAACCCAAACCATCAATCATTTCAAATTTGAAAACCGTTGGTACCTGGTCGATTTACCTGGCTATGGTTATGCCAAGATATCCAAAACAGAAAGGGAGAAATGGGACCTTATGGTTCGTGGCTACTTACGTAACCGCAAGCAGTTGGTTTGTGTGTTTGTACTTGTGGACTCCAGACTTGAGCCACAAGCATCCGACATCGAGTTCCTCAATCAATTGGGTGAGGAGGGGATTCCATTGGCCATAATTTTCACGAAGACCGATAAATTGACAAAAAACCAATTACAGTCGAATCTGGCAGGCTACCAAAAAAAACTACTTAATTGGTGGGAGGAAACCCCTCCTATTTTCCTTACCTCAGCCGACACAGGGTTAGGTCGGGAAGAGATTCTGGCATTCATTCACAAGCATGTAGGCTGAACACCAATCCTTACTTCAATACGCCCGCAATCTTTCCAAACCTATCGGCAAAGGCAGTGATTTCAGCAGCGGCTTTTTCATCATTGGTGGATCTGCGATATGTGTCAGCCATGCTCCTGAATGTCTCATAAAACAGGTGTTGCATTTCCTCCACCATCATCTGCTTGGTCCACAAATCTATCCGCAAGGTGCATTTCTCCTTGGAATCCCAAATGGAAATCATCACACTGGAGCATTCCTTTTCGCCCTCCATGCCTGAGTCCTCGGCTCTCCAATGTATGGATTCAGGCATTTTCTGATCGTCCAGCTGTACACTGAAATTAATATCCGATTTCTTCATTTTTTTATTAAGGTTTGTATCCCGATTGCTCCAGGATTTGTACGGAATTCTTACTCTTGATGAGCTGTAAAAGATCAATTTCTCCACTTTGCTCCACATACTTGGTCACAATCCTCCAACCGATAAAGGAGGCGATGCGGTCTGGGGCTTCATCAGGAAATCCGGCCGTTTTGGGTGCCTGGATCATGAACTTAGAATAGATGGAAGGATCCTTGCTGAACAATATCTTGTTTTCGATGAACAATCCCCATATCCTGGATTCATTCTCTTTGCACCAATCCAACTCCTTTTGAGTGTATCCCAATAAAGTAGTGTCACTGATGGAAGGCAACATCTTCTCCACATAAAACAATTCCTTACCCCTGTGAATCATTTGCGACAGGAAGTCCTTGCCCTCAAGTTCATACGGATGGTCGCTTTGAAACCAACCCGCAATGGCCAATGGCACAACTTGATCAGGAGTCATGGTCTTGCGCTTGAACAAAGGCACGTTCAACTCGTCATAGAACGTGCAGTTTTTCCCCAAAAACATATCGAGACCGATTCCCAAATAACCATGGTCCGTCATGATGGAAATATCAAAAAAGGAGTTCACGCCGATGATTCGTGGAAAAGTGTCTGAGGGAAAGTAATAGGCATAATGCTTTGCAAACTCCTCCAAATCGCTTTGCACAGGACCCATGTCCTTGAAAACCGAATCAATGTACCGGTTGACCAATTTTACACTTGCGTCGTTTATAAAAGAACTCAAGGCCTCAGCAAGATCTTCGTCATCCGATACTGGAATCTTCAAAATTCCATGTGAATAGTTATCAAAGAAGGTGCCGTATTTCGATCTCAGAAAATCGACAGAATCTCCCTTTGCCATGTACATGGCCAAATCCCTATCCAAACGCTCCAAAACGATATCGGTTTGAATGTCGGACACATCAGGGTCACCTGGATTGCAGGAAATGAACTGGATAGAAGCCAGCAAAAGCCCCGTGACGAAATAAGTGCTGATTTTTGAGTAAAATTGCATATCCAATCGCAAAGCTATGAATAAACGAACATTCCTGTCATTAGTTGTAATTGCGCTTACAACCACTTCCGTATTTGGACAAAACTCAGATACTCAAAAGTTTCATTTCGGGCTAAAGGCCTCCCCAAATTTCAATTGGCTGCGGGTTGATGAGCAGGGCTGGGAATCGGATGGGAGCCGCATTGGCATGTCGTATGGGCTGATGACCGAATTCGCAATCACCAAGAATTATGCCTTCGCCACCGGTTTGGAAATCAACTACCGGGGTGGAAAATTCAAAGGTCAACGTTTTGCTAAAGACACCTCCTTGGTTTTTGCTGAAGCTAATGTTATTCAAAAGCTCCAATATGTGGAAATACCAATCGGATTGAAATTGAAAACAAACGAAATCGGATACATCACCTATTATGGACTTTTCGGTCTCCTTCCTGGGGTATTAGTTAAAGCATCTGAAGATGTCGATTTCTCAGATAATCGTTTCGAAGACTTGGAGAAAAATGGGAACCAATCCAATTTCTATGCTTTCAATGCGCATTTGAATGTTGGCGCTGGCATCGAATACAATATCGGTGGTAGCACCTCAGTAACTGCGGGAATCCATTACAACAACGGTTTGTTGGATATCTACAAAGGGCCCAAGAATCAGGATCTTTCAGCGCAATTACGGACAGATGCCATTGTCCTGAATCTTGGTATCTTCTTTTGATGATCAAACGAGATGAGGATAGCGTTAGCGCAGATAAACTGCCACATTGGGAATTTTGCAAATAACGCGTCCGTAATCCGTTCCCAAATTGCATCGGCAAAGCAAGCCGGTGCTCAACTGGTTGTATTCCCAGAGCTTGCGGTTTGTGGATATCCTCCCATGGACTTGCTGGATTCCGAAGACTTCATTCATAAGTGTGAAGCAACAATCAACCAACTTGCGGAGGCATGCCATGGCATCACTGCTATCATTGGATGCCCATCTAGAAACACATCCCTGAAAGGGAAAAACCTGTTCAACTCAGCATTTGTCATACGGGACGGAAAGGTTACTGATGTGGTGCATAAAACATTGCTTCCCACCTATGATGTTTTCGATGAGTACCGCTACTTCGAACCGAACTCGGAATTTAATTTCATCCATATCGATGGCTTGAAGGTTGCACTGACTATTTGCGAAGACCTGTGGAACGAAGAGGATGATCCGATGTATAAGTTCTCCCCTTTGGAAAAGTCAGATTCGGAGTCATTCGACCTCATCATCAATATCGCAGCATCACCGTTTGACTACGCACACCGCGAAAAGCGATTGGCCATACTATCCAGAAATGCGAAGAAATTCAAATCACCCGTGGTTTATGTCAATCATGTAGGAGCTCAGAACGACTTGATTTTCGATGGTGGATCGATGGTGATCAGTGCCGAAGGCGGTTTGACACATGAGTCCGCTTACTTCAGTCCAGCCCTCGACATCATCGATTTCCCAATCGATTCTAAAAAAACATCACCATCCACTGATTCGAAGTATGAACGCATCCGAAAAGCGCTTGTGTGCGGCATAAGGGATTATTTTGAAAAATGCGGCTTCAATGATGCCGTTTTGGGATTGTCGGGCGGTGTTGACTCCGCCCTGGTTGCAGCGTTAGCCACTGAGGCGCTTGGACCCAAGCGTGTACATCCTGTATTGATGCCATCGGGATTCTCCTCCGAACATTCCATCAAAGATGCCATCGAACTTTGTGACCACCTCGGACTAAGCCATTCCATCATTCCGATACAAGATGTCTTCGAATCCTTTTTGAAGGCAACCGAAAAATCCTTCGAGGGTAAACCTTTCGATATTGCCGAGGAGAACATCCAATCGCGTACACGGGGAACCATACTGATGGCCATTGCCAACAAACACCGCTATGTATTACTGAACACTTCCAACAAAAGCGAACTGGCCGTTGGATACGGAACCCTTTATGGAGATATGGCAGGTGGCTTGTCGGTGATAGGTGACTTGTACAAAACGGAAGTATACGCACTATGCGAGCACATCAACGAATCGAAACTTATCATTCCACACAACATACTCTCAAAAGTGCCTTCGGCAGAGTTAAGACCCAATCAAAAGGACTCCGACTCATTACCCGAATATGAAATCCTCGATAAGATCCTTTTTCATCACATTGAGGAACGGTTGGGCATCACGGACATCGTTTTGAAGGGATTTGATGAGCCCACGGTGGCGAAAACGATTCGGCTGGTTTTCTCGAGTGAATTCAAGAGATTTCAATTCGCACCTGTTTTAAGGGTTTCCACAAAAGCTTTTGGAACCGGTAGACGAATGCCTTTGGTTGCAAAATACCAATACTCAAACGGCAGGTAACATCCTGCTGTTGAAAATTCCAAACCCATATCGCTTCCCTGACGATATGCGCTGCAGTACCTTAGTGCAAAATAGCCATCATGAAAAACCTGCTTGCATTACTCTCAACATTCCTGTTTGCATTACCATCCATCGGGCAAAACACAGAAGACACCTTTGCAGAAGGTGATGGGGTACTTGCCATCGGTGTAGGTGTAGGTGGGGTTTTCGGTTTTTCCGGATATGACTATCAATCGCCTGCCTTCGGAATACACTATGACCATGGGATAAAAGCGTTGGATATGGGAGCGGTGATTGGCGTAGGTGGCTATCTAGGATACAAAGGCTATGGCTATGATGTCAACTACAGGAATGGAAAGTACTACGATAAGTGGGGTGTAACCATTCTTGGTGCACGTGGATCCTTCCACTACGATTTGCTGCGGGTCAAAAACCTCGACACCTATGGTGGAGCGATGCTGGCTTTTCATATTCTAAACCGAAGAGAGAATTTTCCAAACGGATACCCCTATGAGAGGACTTACTCAAGTGCGTTATACGCATCACTGTATGCGGGATCCAAATACTACTTCAACGACCGCGTGTCCGCATTTTTGGAGTTAGGGTATGGTGTTTCCTGGGCGACATTGGGCGCTGCTTTCAAACTTTAGATGCAAAAAAACGCCCCGATTAAATCGAGGCGTTTTTGATTTGTTGATGAACAGGGGTTACTGGATCTCCCAAACATCGCGTCCACGCAGCAGCTTATCCAAGTCACCAGAACCTTTCGAAGAAACAATGTTGTCAATCTGTGACTTCATTCCATCCTCGTAGCATGGGCGGTCTTCCACATAAAACACGCCAAAAGGACGTGGGAAATGATCACCTCCCTTACGGGGATTGTCAAAGAAGCGGCTCAACATGGAGGCCTTTACACGATCTGTCTCGTCGTGGATCCATAGATCATCTGCTGAGTGAGTAGACATATCCACAACAACCGGCTTGAACCCATCCAGTTTGATTCCCTTTTCCAGGTTTTGACCAAACAACAATGGCTTGCCGTGTTCAACGAACAAGGTCTCAATCTTCTTGGTTTCCTTGTCGGTGAAGATCTCAAAGGCACCGTCATTGAATACGTTGCAGTTTTGATAGATCTCCACAAACGAAGTTCCTTTGTGCTTATGGGCACGGCGGAGGATCTCCTTCAAATGCACAGGATCACGGTCCATGGAGCGAGAAACGAAGGTGGAATCGGCACCCAATGCCAAAGCGGCAGGGTTGAACGGATGATCAACCGATCCGAAAGGAGTGGATTTGGTAACCTTGCCCTCCTCAGAGGTGGGTGAATATTGACCTTTGGTCAGTCCATAAATCTCGTTGTTGAACACAAGCAGGTTCACATCGAAATTCCTACGAAGCAAATGGATGAAGTGGTTTCCACCGATAGACATGGAGTCACCATCACCGGAAACAATCCAGACACTCAGATCGGGACGGGCCGATTTCAATCCGCTGGCGATGGCCGTGGCTCTGCCGTGTATGGAGTGCATACCGAATGTTTCCATGTAGTATGGGAAGCGCGATGAGCAACCGATACCGGAGACGAAAACGATATTCTCGCGCGCGATACCCAGTTCAGGAACCACTGTTTGAACCTGTTTCAATATGGAATAGTCGCCACAACCAGGGCACCACCTTACATCCTGATCGGTTACAAGGTCTTTTGCCGTGAAAGGCGCGGGGGTTGGATTCGTTGCTACTGTTGACATGTTGTTGCCGTTATGATATGGAACGATTGTTTGCGATTGTTATTTTTCAGTAAGGATGCTTTCAATTTTCTCAAGGATCTCGCCAGCTGTAAAGGGCATACCTTGAATTTTATTGTAAGGAATAGCAGGTATCATGAACTTGTCGCGGATGATTTTCACCAATTGCCCGTTGTTCATTTCAGGTACCAACACTTTGTCGTAATTGTAAAGGATTTCACCAAGGTTTTTGGGGAATGGCTTCAGATGACGCACATGAGCATGTGCAACATCATAACCCTTGGCATGGGCATCAATCAGAGCGGTTTTGATGGACCCATAGGTTGAGCCCCAACCAAGCACAAGAAGCTTTCCTTTAGCAGGACCTGAATCAATGGTTTGATCCGGTATGTAATCCGCGATTTTCTCCACCTTGGCTTCTCGCATGTGTACCATGAACTCATGGTTCTCGGGATCGTATGAGATGTTACCTGTCTCATGCTGCTTTTCGATACCACCGATGCGGTGCTCGAGACCTGCAGTGCCCGGAATGGCCCATGGTCGCGAAAGCTTCTCATCGCGTTTGTATGGCAGGTACTTTTCGCCTCCATTTTTCTCCTTGGCGAATTCAACCTTGATCGGTTTCAAATCAGCGGACTTTGGGAATCTCCATGGTTCGGCTCCATTGGCAACGTATCCGTCGGAGAGGAACATTACAGGGGTCATGAATTCAACAGCGATCCGGCATGCCTCATAAACCGCCTCAAAACAATCGGCTGGTGAGCAGGCAGCAACAACTGGAATCGGTGCCTCTCCATTACGTCCGTACATGGCTTGCATCAAATCCGACTGCTCGGTTTTTGTTGGAAGTCCGGTTGAGGGTCCGCCACGCTGCACGTTCACAATCACCAAGGGAATCTCCAACATAACGGACAATCCAATGGCCTCACCCTTGAGGGCGATACCAGGTCCGGAAGAGGTGGTTACACCCAATGAACCACCGAAGGCGGCACCTATGGTGGAACAGATGGCTGCAATCTCGTCTTCAGCTTGGAAGGTCTTTACTCCGAAACTCTTGTATTTGGCAAGTTCATGCAGGATATCGGAAGCGGGAGTGATGGGATACGACCCAAGGAAGAGCTCCAAACCTGATTTCTGGGAAGCGGCAATCAAACCCATTGCAGTGGCCTGGTTACCCATGATGTTGCGATACACGCCTGGCTTCATTTTGGCAGGGTTCACCACGAACCTAGGTGTGATGGTTTCGGTGGTGTCGCCATAATGGTATCCGGCCTTCAGGATTTTTATATTGGCATTGAGAATGTCCGGTTTTTTGGAAAATTTCTCTTCGAGGAATTTTATGCTGTTATCGAGGGTACGGTTGTACATCCAATACAGGAATCCCAACACGAACATGTTTTTGGATCGGTCGATCTCTTTGGTGCCCAAACCCGAGTCATTCAATGCTGAACGGGTCATCTTGGTAACGTCAATCCGGATCACTTTGTATGGCTCAAGTGAACCGTTCTCCAAAGGATTATCTTGTTCGGCGATATTAGCCAATCGAAGGTTTTTTGCGTCAAAACCCTCTGTATTTGCGATGATGATGCCACCCTTTTTCAACTGCTTTAGATTGGCCTTGAGGGCAGCCGCGTTCATCACCACCAATACATCGCAACGATCACCGGGAGAATAAATGCTGGTACTACCAAAGTGCAGCTGATAGCCCGAAACACCGGCAAGTGTACCCTGTGGGGCGCGGATCTCCGCTGGAAAGTCGGGGAAGGTGCTGATGTCGTTACCGAACAATGCGGCAGTGTTGGTGAATTGCGTTCCTGTTAATTGCATTCCGTCACCGGAGTCTCCGGCGAACTTGATAATAACCCTGTCCAGGGTATCTGATTGATGCGACATGACTGAAATAATGGTGGTTGTGAAGCTGCTTATTTGCGGATGCAAAGTTACGGCAAAAAACAGAGGCAACAGAGCCCCGATTCCAATAAAATGAAGGTTGAAGACCGAGCAAAGTAAAAAGCCCTAAGACACTGGCTTTCTGACCTTTAATTGGATTTGGGAGGTAATGAAAACGACAAATAGCAGATTTTCAGCCCCTGCTCCAAAAAACGCTTCTCATAGGTGGTTTTGATGTCGAGCACCGGATCGGAATCCAACGATGCGTACAAGTCTGCCGTCGACTCCCTTATTTCAGCACCCGCCTCCATGGCAGCCGCCACTGAGAACTCATATAAGGGAAATGAGTCGGTCTTGAGGTGTATCAAACCACCTTCAACTAAAAGGCCTCGATACATTTCCAAAAACCTTGGTCCAGTCAAACGACTTTTCTCTCGGGTTTTTTGTGGCTGTGGGTCGGGAAATGTTATCCATATCTCCTGCACTTCACCGGGAGCAAATACGGATGCCAGATGCTGGATTTGCAAACGCATGAAGGCGGCATTGGTCACTACCTCGTCATTGATGGTTTTAGCACCTCGCCATATACGGGCCCCTTTGCGATCAATACCGATGAAGTTCTTTTTGGGAAACAACCTTGCCAAGCCAATGGTGTATTCACCTTTGCCACAACCCAGCTCTAAAACAATCGGATGATTATTACCAAAAACCTCCGCGTGCCATTTACCTTTCAAGGGATAGTCGCGGTCGGCATATGCCGATGCGGGTTGAAAAACCCGCTGCATGTTCTCCAGTTCAGCAAACCGCTGCAGCTTGTTTTTTGCCATCCTATTCCAAATGAATCCTGCGAAATTACACATTCGCAAAGGTGTATGGATACATTTACCTTTGCCGTATGCAATCAGGCCGCGCGAATGTTTTGGTAGCCCCTTTGGATTGGGGGCTGGGGCATGCAACGCGATGTATTCCGGTAATCGAAAAATTGTTGCAAAAAGGTTGCAATGTGGTGTTGGGTGGCTCCGGGATTGGTTTGGATCTGCTGCGTGAGCGCTATCCCACACTCGATTCCGAGCAACTTCCTTCCTATAACATCACCTATCCCCGCAAGGGAAGCATGGCGTTGCACATTGCAAGACAAATCCCGGAAATTTTTCGCGTCATCAGGGAGGAAAAGCGGATGTTTGATGAAATTGTATCTAGACGAGATATAACACATGTGATTTCCGACAACCGATATGGACTTCACAGTGAAAAAGCTCCCTCGGTGATCATGACCCACCAAGTGCATGTTTCATCAGGCACGAAACTGTCCTTCATCGACCATTTGTTATTCCTCATCCATCGTAACAAACTGGAGCAATTTGATAGCATATGGATTGTTGACAACCCGAATGATGATCGACTTGCGGGCGACTTGTCATCGAGCAAAGGCCTACGCAAGCCATTCCAATACACCGGACTGCTCTCCCGATTCGCAATCATGCCAATGCATAAAGAGCATGAAAAACACCCTGTCTACACAAAGATGGCCATCCTTTCTGGTCCGGAACCACAACGTTCGTTGTTGGAAGAAAAAATGAAATCCTTTTTCATGCAATCCACCGAAAGGTGTTTGATTGTTAGGGGAGTCGGTGGCAAGGCAAAAGAAAAAATCGCCAATGTTGATCTGTTCGACTCCATTAATGACCAAACCCTGTTGGCCATGTTGCATCCTGAAACCACCCTGTATACGCGGCCGGGATATTCAACCTTGATGGACCTGGCCTTTATCACACACACAAACACCGTTTTTGTTCCCACACCCGGACAAACCGAACAAGAGTATCTGGGTTTGCTGATGAGAAATCGGTTCGGCTACTCATGTATTCATCAAGATTCATTTCCTAAGGAACATGAGGTTTGCCATGGAAAAGAACTTTCTCCACCATCAATTCAACCACTCGAAGATTGCGTCAACATGTTGTTGCATTTGGCTGTAAAGTGATTGAACTTTATTGCTGAACGGGTTGTTTGTTGTATATTAGCCTCGAAAACGGTTGGTTAAGTGTTGCATCTTAGCCATTAAAAGGGAATCCGGTGTAAGTCCGGAACAGTCCCCGCTGCTGTGAGCCCGGAGTGCGTTTCTCCCTCACCATGCCACTATCGAACCAAATCGATGGGAAGGCCAGGGAGAACGGGTGAGTCAGAAGACCTGCCGATTTCGAATTATTGCCGTCTTTCGGAGGAAAGGATTGGGCGTATCACTAGGGGTGGAATCCCCTTGCGTCCTCTTTTTCCGCCCCAAGGCGAAAGTTTCAGTACCTATGAGGACCTTTATCATTCGAGTTTTGTTTTTGTTTTCCTGTTATGTGCAACCTCTCTTTGCGCAGCAACAGGATACATTGACATTGCCCACTGCTGAAATCTTCGCAGATCGCCCCTTGCTCTTTTCAATTGGCAACTCCACCACTCTGCTAGACTCCGTATTCCTGGCAAGTTCCCAAGGCAACAATCTCGGAGAGTTACTGTCTCAACAATCCTCCTTGTTTGTAAAAACCTATGGTGCTGGAGGATCCTCCACGCTCTCATCCCGTGGAACCGAGGCGCGGCATACAGCGGTCTTTTGGAACGGACTCAACATCTCCTCTCCCACCCTTGGCCTGAATGATCTGTCATTGACACCCGTTTCGTTCTGCGACCGGATATTGATTGTTCGTGGCGGATCAAGTGCCATAAATGGCTCCTCCTCCATAGGGGGAAGTGTTCATTTGCTGCCATCCGAGCCCGTATTCGAAAACAGAAGTCTGTTCACCGCTTCCGCGGAAGCTGGAAGTTTTGGAATGATCAACACGTCCCTATCATCCCACTTAAGTGGAAAATCTGTCGAAAGCAAGACGCAGGTTTTTTTCGGAGCAGCCAACAACAACTTCAAATTCATCAACCGCGCCAATCGCGATTTTCCCGAACAGCGCCTGTCAAATGCAGCAAACACCGGCTTCGGAATCATGCAGGATCTTCGATTCAAGACTAGAGATGGACAGTACGCTGGAATAAGCGCCTGGTACCAGACGCTATCGAGGGAGATTCCACCGTTGATGACCGATCCATCGAGTGAGGCCACCCAGTCTGACAGCTCATTGCGCTTAGTTGGAACTTACAAAATCAACAAAGAAAAGTGGGGCTTACATGCTATTGGTGGTTTGTTTTATGAGCACCAACGTTATACAGATCCCGAGTACCAAATCAAAACATACTATCCATCGCGTACCTTATCGGGAGATGTGGAGTGGCGCAGGATCATACAGCGTTCCCTTATTGTCAGCGCCGGTGTCAATTATTCAGGTTCGGCGGCCGAGTTCAAAGAATACGGGATGGAGGAAAGACGCAGGGAGCTTTTTTCCATTTATTCTGGCATCAAATTCAACCATCATGATAAGCTGAAAGCGCAGTTGAACATCCGCAAGGAGATGCTTTATACGAACGCCCCTTCCTTCACACCTCAATTAGGATTGGAGGCCGATTTGTACAGGTCGATATTGATTGTGCATGCTTCAATTGGTCGCAACTACCACATCCCATCCATGAATGACTTGTATTGGATTCCTGGCGGCAACCCGGATCTTCTGGCGGAAGATGCTTGGAACGGCGAGATAGGTATTGAAATGAAGATGCCCTCTTTTGAAAAAACAACCATTCGAATCAATGCATTCGGGAGTAAGACAGAAAACTGGATCCGATGGAATCCAACAACAGGAGGTATCTATTCTCCCGACAACCTTCGCAAGGTTGAAACCAAAGGAGGGGAAGTGCTCATAACCCACCGACAATCATTCCGGAAATCCATTCTGGATTTATCGGCGGAATACTCTTTTGTTTCATCCTACATGCTGGAAACCTATCATGCGAATGAAACCCACCTCCTTGGAAACCAATTGATGCACATTCCCAACCATAAGGCCACTGCCAGCATTTTCTACAAGCATGGCAACACGTCCCTTGTTTTGAACCATGCCTTCACCGGATCACGTTATACCGATGCCGACAACACACAGTGGCTGGATGGTTATGTTTTGGCCGACTTGCGTTTGGAACACTGGTTTGAACTCAACCGCTCGGCCATTGCAATAACCGGTGGTGTCTTCAACATTTACGACATGGAATACCAAATCATGCCAAACCGACCCTCTCCCGGAAGATGGTTCACCATGGGAATGAAATTCACTCACACAAAAAACAAACCTTGAATCCAAAACAACTCTTAATCATGACTACGAAAAAAACGCTGATCGTACTTCTTGCCGCACTGACATTGCAATCATGTAAAAAGGATGATAAGGATAACATTACTCCTCCAAGTGGGAGTGGAATATATGTAGTGAATGAAGGGACTTTTTTCGCAGGTAACGGGGAACTCTCGTTCATCAACGGATCCAATGGTGCAGTAACCAACAACCTTTTCCAGTCGGTGAATGGGTTTGCCGCTGGCGACATTGCCCAATCGTTCCATCTGCATCAAGGTAAGGGCTATCTGGTGATGAACAATTCACAGAAAATCGAAGTGGTTCAGATTCCAGGAGTTACCAGTATTGCCACAATCACAGGATTTTCGGGCCCCCGATACATGGCTGCTTCAGGAAACAGGGGTTATGTCACCGATTGGAACAGCAACTCCGTTAAGCAGGTTGATTTGGATCAACACACCATCATCTCATCGATTGATGTAGGTTTATTACCCGAGCAGTTGCTTCTGTCGGGCAACAAGTTGTTCGTGCCCAACAGCGGCGACAGCACAGTGAGTGTCATCGACATTGACTCTTGGACATTATCGGGTACCATCACTGTAGGTTTGGGACCGAATAGTATTCAAAAAGATGACCATGGTCGTATCTGGATATTGTGCAGTGGCTCTTTAGGTCCCGATTACATCGGTGGAACATCTGATGATGTGGCCGGTTCACTATGGAGAATCAATGCAAGCAGTCTTACCACTGAATTGGTGATGCCATTGGGCCAATATGAACACGCGCTTAAGCTCCAGACCAATGCAAGCGGAACCATGCTTTATTTCCTAAAAGGATTGGACAGCTACACGGGTGACATTTACTCGATGAATGCGGATGACCTGACATTGCCGAGCAGTCCAAGCATCTCAGGAAGCTTTTACGGCCTAGGAGTTGATCCAGGCAGCGGGAATGTTTGGGGGGCCGTAGCACCAAGTTTCACCCAGAACGGCTATGTGCTCAAGTTCGGAATGAACGGTGTAAAATTGGATTCAATGGGGGTTGGAATAGCGCCTAACGGCTTTGCGTTCAACTGATCATCATTGCACTCGGGTGATGATGGTTGACGTTGTGATCTCGTTACTCTTGTTGCCTGCACGATCCTCCATATACAACTTGTAGTAGATGGTGTCGTTGGGCCTAAGGATGTTGTAATCGAGATTGATCAAAATATCTCCTTTCAAAGATAAATTGTTGCCTCGCGGTTCCAAGAATGGAACCCGATAGGACAAAGGAGCGCCCAGATTGGCTTCCTGAAACACCCCGTTGTTGAGCTCATACAACTTCGCATAAACGTCCCTACCAAAGGAATCGGCAGGTGCGGAACCGATATCTCCATCACCATCCGTGAATGAGAACGTGAGAACTAATGAATCGCTACCCGATAGTGATTGGAATTTCTGGAGTGATTTGAAAGCGATGACGGGTGTAACGGGAAATGTCTCGTCTTCAGAGCAAGAACTGAAGAAACCTGTCAGAAAAACCAAAAGCGCCCAAACACAAGCATTGTTTCTTTTCATAATGTAAATCTAATAAAAATCCGACGGGGGTGTTATATTGGCAGCCCTAAACCCTTTCATATGGCTTTGATTTTACCTGTTAATGGCAGCAATCCAAAATTTGGCATCGGCTGCTTTCTGGCACCTAATGCAACCATCACCGGAGATGTGGCAATGGGCGACGAATGCTCGGTATGGTTCAATGCCGTAGTGCGTGGTGATGTAAATTCCATAACTATTGGAAACCGGGTGAATATCCAAGACCAGGCAGTCATCCATTGTACCTATGAAAAAGCGAAAACCATTATCGGTAACGATGTCTCAATTGGACACTCAGCCATTGTTCATGGTTGCACTTTACACGACCATGTGTTAATCGGTATGGGTGCCATTGTGATGGACCATGCAGTGATTGGAGAGGGAGCCATGATTGCAGCTGGTGCCGTTGTATTGGAAAACACCATTGTGGAACCTGGCAGTATCTGGGCGGGTGTGCCTGCCAAAAAAGTGAAACAGATGTCGCCGGAACATTTCAAGGAATTGAATGGCCGAATTGCCCGCAACTACCTGATGTATTCGAAATGGTACTCGGGGGACGCTGGCTAAAAATCACCTCCAAAGATTTCGCAGCTCCAATCGCACTTTGCCTTTGAAAAATATTCGGGTACTCTTTTCAAATGAAGAGGTGAGATCTGAAACAAAAAAGCGATGGGACCCTGAACGTTTCCTTTCGGCTAAAAGCTTTTTTGATTTCAAAAGGCCTTGTAGGTGTTTGGCAACGATTTCCGCCGAATCCACTATGTAAATTTCACGCTTGTAAAATTCGGAGATCTCTTTCCGTATCAACGGGTAATGTGTGCAAGCCAAAATCAATGCGTCTATTTTTTTTAGCTTCGGCCGCGACAGGTAGTTGTTTATGATGGTCCGGCTGATCTTGTTATTAAAGAAGCCCTCCTCGATCATGGGCGCCAGCAATGGAGTTGCCAACGAGCATACTTTCTTTTCAGGATTCAATGCGGTTATCCGGTTGGCATAAGCATTCGACCGGATGGTGGCTCTGGTTCCAATAACACCGACCTGGTCGATTTTTTTCAGCTTTGACACTTGCTCAACAACGGGATTTATAACATCCACAACAATTGCCTTGCCTGCTGCATGGCTCTTTACCGTCTCGTAGGCGACAGAGGAAGCGGAATTACATGCAATCACTATCGCCTTGCATCCATTGGAAAGCAGAAAATCGGTGATCTTTTCAGCGTATCCAATTATGGCATCTGCAGATTTCTCACCATAAGGCATGTGAACCGTATCGCCGAAATAAACGATCGACTCCTGAGGCATCAGCTTATGGATGGCATCGGCAACGGTAAGACCTCCAATTCCAGAATCGAAGATTCCAATTGGAGCCTGCTTATCTATCCTAGTGGGCTTTGGGACCGCTGTTTTTTTCATTTCCAGTTTCAAGCAAACCGCCCCGACAAAGGATGTGGTGTTTCATGATCCTTGACCGGGGCGATTCGTAATTTATCTGTTCAGACTCACTTCAAACCGAGCTTGGTTTTGATCAACGGAGTGACGTCATCTGATTCCTGTGCATAAAGTATAACACCCTGACTCATATTGAAGATGTATGCATAACCTTTTTCCTTGGCCACGGCTTTGATTGCCTCCTCAACTTTAGAGGTGATGGGCGCCAACAACTCCTGTTGTCTTTTCTGAACCGATGCCTCGGCATCCTCCTGGAAACGGACGATACGAGACTCCAGGTCTTCAAGCTCCTTGGCCTTTACCTGCTTTACCGGATCCGCCATGGTTGCTTCAGATGCCTTGTATTCTGAATATTTGGTCTGCAGTTCAGTCATCATGACCTTGTATTGGCTATCCAAGCTCGCCTTGAATTTCTGCATGGTTGAATCTGCAACTTTTGTTTCAGGAAGCATGAATATCAGTTTTTCCGCATCGACATGGCCCAGCTTGCTATGTTGAGCAACGGAAGTGCCTACGCAGGTTGTGATTGAAATCAGGATAATGGAGAGAATGCGTTTCATAAGGTGAAATTGAAGTGTAAAATTGGAAATTATTGGATGTTGATTGTTATCATTTTGGCTTCACATCGGAGTTGTCACCGTTGGCGGGATTTTCCTTGGTAGGATTTCCACCGGATGTGCCACTTGGACCTCCTCCTGAGGAGTCACCGCCCTTGTCGGCCGCCTTGTATCCCATCGCGTTGAGAATATCATCGCTTTTGTCGAATTTGGAGCTCGCATAAAGCATGATCAAGTCGCTGGATTTGTCGAATACGGCAGCATAGCTCTGCTCGGTAGCCATTTTCTTGATGGCATTGTAGATCTTGTCCTGGATTGGCTTAACAAGCTCCTGTTTTTTCTTGAACAGCTCACCTTCGTAGCCGAACTTTTGCTTTTGAAACTCCTTAGCCTCCTTTTCCTTGGCGACGATCTCATTTTCGCGTTTGCGCTTCATTTCGTCGGTGAGCAGGATTTGTTCGGCTTGGAAATCCTTGTAAAGCTTGTCAATGAAAGCGTATTTTGCTTCCACTTCTTTTTGCCAGCTGACCGACAACTGGTCTAGCTGTTGCTGGGCGGATTTATACTCAGGGATATTATCCAAAATATACTGAGTATCAACATAACACCATTTTTGAGCAAAGGCCTCGGTCGAAAAAAGCATGACCGACAGAGCCAAAATCATAATCAACTTCTTCATAATGAATTGTTTTAAACTGTTACAAATGTAGTGTTTTTTCAGAACTGCTGGCCGATGGTGAAGTGGAACTCCCCTCCATTTCTGCCTGTTAATCCAGGAACGTTGTCGAAGCCATAGCCCCAATCCAAACCCAGAAGACCGAACATCGGTAGGAATATCCTAACACCTGCTCCAGCAGCCCTTTTCAAATCGAATGGACTAAAATCTCTGAACCTGCCAAACGCATTACCTGCCTCGAGGAAACCCATGGCATAGATGGTAGCCGATGGATTCAGGGAAAGTGGATAGCGCAGTTCAAGGGTGTACTTATCATAAATTGTGCCACCACCTCTTGGGTTCAAGGAATTGTTAGGGTATCCACGCTGGGCTATGATCTCACGGCCATCCAAGGAAAACCCTGACAATCCGTCTCCTCCAAGGTAAAATCGCTCAAAAGGAGACTGTCCAATGCCATCATCATAATACCCCAAAAACCCGAAGCTGGCACGTGCATGCAATACCAACTTATTCCATGCAACAGGCGTGAACCAAGCGGCACTGAACTTCCATTTATGGTATTCTATGAGTTTGTATTTTTCTTGATCAGTCAACTCCGAATAGTTCTTTTTATTGAACATCGAAAACGGAGGTGTGAACTGCAAGGTAAGAGCAAATTGAGATCCCGTTCTTGGGTAGATGGGGGCATCAACTGAATTCCTGGATATGGTTTCCTGGAAGTTGATGTTATTGGCATAACCATCACTGAAAAGGAAAGTGGAGGAATAGTTGTTCAATTCGTAGTATTGGTAATTGATTTCATGATAAACAGAAAAGTAGTCATCAGGTATCCGTAGGCGTTGACCCAATCCAATTGAAAAGCCGTTGATTCCGATACTCTGCCTGGCCGCGTCTGTTTTAGGAAAGCCGTTTGACTGTACCGACCGGAATGCGGAAAGGGTCAATGAGTTCGGCTTTTTACCGCCTAGCCATGGCTCGGTGAATGATGCACTGTATGACTGGAAAAACTTACCATTGGTTTGAGCCCGCAGCGACAACCGTTGTCCATCGCCTGATGGCAATGGTGTCCATGCTCCCTTTTTGAAAAAATTGGCAGCTGAAAAATTATTGAAAGAGATACCAAGTGTTCCTACGACCTGTCCAGCTCCCCAACCACCAGACAATTCGATCTGATCTGAAGGTCGCTCCTCTACCACATATTCGATATCCACCGTACCATCCTGGGGATTGGGTTTGGGGTTCACGCCAAGTTTCTCTTGGTCGAAATATCCTAACTGAGCCAATTCACGTTGGGTCCTTATGATGTCAGCCCTTGAAAACAGCTGACCCGGTTGCGTTCGTATTTCGCGCATCACAACCTTGTCATTTGTTTTGGTATTACCAACAACGGTAACCTTGTCCACAATGGCCTGCTTCCCTTCGTAAATCCGCATCTCATATTGTATAGAATCGCCATTAACTGCTACTTCCACGGGTGTAACCTGGAAGAAGAGGTACCCGTTATCCATGTAAAGCGAGCTGATATCCCTACCAGACTGACTTCCGAAAAGACCCTCATCCAATTTCCGTTGGTTGAACACCTCGCCCTTTTTGATGTTCAATAACCGATCCAGATCAGCGGCGGAGTATTTGGTGTTTCCAATCCAACTGATATTACCGAAAGAGTATTTCGTGCCCTCGGAAATCCTGATTTTCACATTGACGGATTTGTCATTGTGGGCATAAACCGAATCTGACACGATTCTTGCGTCACGATATCCTAGCTTCATGTATTCAGCCAGGATGGCTTCCTTGTCCTTCTCAAAGTTCGTGGCAATGAACTTTGAGGTGGAGAAGAGTCTGTAAAACTTTTTGACCTTTGTTTCCTTCATCTTACGACGAAGCACTTTCGTGTTTACAAAAGTTACACCTTCAAAAGAGATGTCGTTCACCTTCACTCTATTGTTTTTCTTGACCACAATCGTCAAGATCTGGCTGTTTGGGACATTCGCTTCGTCGGCCAATCTGATGGAAACCTCCGCGTTGTAAAAGCCCTTATCGACAAAAAAATTAGTCACCTCATTGGTGGTGTTTTGCACCAAGTCCTCGGTGACGATTTTTCCTGAAACCAATTTGATTTTTTCACGGAGCTTGTCGGCTTCGGATTTTGACACCCCTTCAAATGAAAAACGCGAAAGCCGTGGACGCTCTTGCAATCGGATTTCAAGGAAAATATTATTGCCAACGATTCTTATGGCAACGATTTTGATGTCAGAAAGCAATCCCTGCTTCCACAAATTCTCAATTGCCTTGGATATCTTTTCTCCGGGCACCACTACCTTATCGCCTACGTTCAACCCTGTTAGCGCAATCAGCACCTTTTCATCCAGGTAACGGACGCCACTGACTGTAATTCCTGCGATTTCAAACTCCCGTGGGTTGGAGTAATCGATCAATGTTGCAGTGCTGTCGCCAATGACAGTGACTTGTGCGGATGCGGATTGCACCGCAAATAGCAAGCACACCACGAAAAAAAACAAATTCCTTATCGATTGCATCACATCAGTCTTTTTTGTCTTCGGCGACCATACCGTAGCGCCGGTCACGTTTTTGAAAATCCACTATGGCTTCATAGAAATCATCCTTTCGGAAGTCGGGCCAAAGCTTGTCGGTAAAATACAACTCCGCATAAGCGATCTGCCACAGCATGAAATTACTTATGCGATGTTCACCACTCGTTCTGATCAGCAGTTCGGGATCTGGACAAAAACTCGTGCACAGACTTTGTGAGAACAATGCATCATTTATTTCGTCCGGCTTCAGTTCTCCTTTGGAAACGCGTAATGCCAGTTGTTTTGCAGCGTTGGTGATTTCCCAGCGGGAACTGTAACTCAAGGCCAGGATCAAGGTCATGCGTGTGTTGGAAGCTGTTTTAGCCATGGCTTCCTCCAGGTGCCTACGGCAACTGTTGGGTAGACTTTCGGTGTCGCCGATGGTCATTAGCCGTATGTTGTTTTCCATGAGTGTTTTGGTCTCCTTGTTGATGGAGGAAACCAATAGCTCCATCAATGCATCAACCTCCCACCTTGGACGTTTCCAATTCTCGGTGGAAAAGGCATAAAGGGTGAGAAAGCTGATTCCTAATTCGGCCGCTGCTTCAACGGTTTCACGAACGGCCTTTACACCACTTTGATGGCCAAAGGTCCTGAGCATACCTTGTTGCTTGGCCCATCGACCATTACCATCCATGATCACACACACATGCGATGGAAGACGTAATAAATCGATTTTTTCCTTGAAACTCATTTACTGAAGGGGATACAAATTTAGCAAATAATAAGGTGGCAGCTTACCTCAATTTCCCCCTGAATGGCTTACAATTGTCGGTGTATTTTTTGGACAATGTGTAGTTCAGCGAAAAGCCCGTGAACATGTACCAATCGTTATCGGATGCATTGCCACGCTGCCTGTTGGTATTGTCCTGGGTTTGGCCACTATTGCTTCTGTCGGAAAGGAATGCCGATAACTCACCATTTTCATTGGCCAAAACCGCCTTGCTTGCATAGGTGGTGCTTACATCATCCAAATAGTCGGTATAGGTTTTCCGGGCTCCGGCCTCCAAAGTAACCCCGAATCTCCTGGAAAGCTTGAATTTGAACCCTCCACCAAACGGAACTCCAATCTGCAACCGTTTGTACTTTTTCCGATCCGGATACAGTGACGTACCCTGCCCCTCTGTTCCTAATGGCTGTAAATCATACCATTCCCCTCCTACCTCGGCTTGAGGGTTAAAATTATAGAGATTCAAACCGGCAAAAATGAAAGGTGTGAAAAACGATTCGGGGTTCGCTATCTGATAGGGATAAAAGTTAAACTCAAATAGATAATGCAGATCCAAAATTCTTGAGCGAAACGACAAGTTTCTTGTTTTGTTGAAGTCGTCACCGGACTTACTGTCGCTCGCAGAAATGGTGCCATAGTTCAAAGCCAACCGTTGTGACCAATGGTTATTCAAGCTATGACGAAACATGACCCCGATGGCTGGATTGCTTTGGCCGTAATCAAACAATGATTTCTGGAGGTCGCCTTTGTAGGTGGCTACTCCTAAAAAAACACCCACCTCCTTGCTTTGAGCCCACAGCTTACCAATGCCCACAGGCGTAACGCAGATCAATCCTGTCAAATGGAAAACTAGAAAAGCTTTTTTAAGGATTTGACGTTGAGGATCCATATCAGGACTAGGAATGTACCAACGAGAAACCGTAAAAGATTATTGCCCGAAATGCATCAGAACATCGGGAATGAAGACCGACCCGTACGAAGCTTATAAGACAGACTGAAAATGGCGAACATATAGGAGTCTTTGTCACGAGGATCTCCTCGCTGCTCTCCAACTGCGGTGATGTATGGAAACTCCTGATCAGACTTGTCAGCCATTTCGGCTGCTAAACTGCCGTTGGCTGCGGTCAAGGCGGAAGGAGAGTAATAGGTTTTGCTTACATCATCGATGTAATCGGTAAAGGTTTTTCTCATACCATACTGCAAACCCACTGACCAACGCCTATCGATAGAGTATTTGAAGCCAATTCCTACTGGAATGGCCAATTGAATCCTACTGTAGTCCTTGCGTGTGTCATCCAATCCTTGTCCTTCCGTATTCAAGTCGGCAAGGTTGACCCATTCGCCTCGATATTCACCCTTAGGATTGAAATAAAACACACCTAGACCTACAAAACCATAAGCGGAGAGTTCAAATCCTTTCATGCCACGTACCCCTTTGAGTCGATAACGTGCCCCAGACTGTTCGCGAATGAATGCAAATTCCAGGTTCGAACTCGCCTCGATGATATCAGATCTGAAATTGAGGTTGCGGTAGTTACGGAAAAACTCCTCCGTAAGGGCGTCATCACCGGATATACGTCCATAGGTTAACGTATTATTCAAGGATAAGACCTGCGATAGCCGGTAACGAAAACCTCCCGATATTGCAAGATTGGTCTCTTTGATTTCCAGATCTTTAAGATAATCCGTACCAATTTGGTTTGCACCGCCCAACTCACCAAGAAAGTTGGTAACACCCATGCCGAAGTGAAGTTCGGTTCTATAGGATTTCCAACGTTGCTTATAGCGTTGAGCACTGACCATCAATGGCATAGACACCATAACAAGCAGGACAAATACCGTAATCTTACGCATGTTTTGTAAAGGGTTGAATTACAAAAATAAACAAATTGTTAGCAAAAACCAGCTGTAATCAGTTTCTCAAATCCAATCCCCACATCAGCTTGTTTCTCAGGGTTCCCAGGAAATTTTCGCTATGCAGTCTTACGATATCGATTGAAAAGTCCTCCTTGCGAGCAGCCAATTGAACGGAGGAATCGATGGTTACGGACCTTGAATCCAATGAAGCCAGAAAGAATGGATTTCTACCTTCTACCTCAAGGGAGATTACATACTTGTCGGACACCACAATTGGCCTAACGTTCAGGTTGTGAGGTGCGATTGGCGTAATGACAAAATTCTCGGATTGGGGAACAATGATCGGTCCTCCGCAGCTTAGTGAGTATCCGGTTGATCCGGTGGGAGTGGATATAATCAACCCATCCGCCCAATAGCTGTTCAAATACTCGCCATTGAGATATGTGTGGATGATGATCATCGAGGAGCTATCCTTCTTGTGGATGGTGATTTCATTCAGTGCGTAATTGACCTGACCGAACAACGGAATCGGTGTCTCCAATCGAATCAATGAACGCCGGTCCAAATCATATCTCCCCTGCAACAATGAATCCACGCAATCGGCAAGCTTATCCTTTGGGATACTTGCCAAAAAACCCAACCTGCCCGTGTTGATACCTACGATCGGAATGCCATGGTCACGTACCAAAGCGATGGTGTCCAGCAGTGTTCCATCACCACCCAGACTGAAAAGGAAGTCAGTGTTTCCAGCGAGGTCATCGTGACTGGAAAAAGTCTCAATTCCCGCTAGCTCAGCACCATTTTGGCGCAGGTAACTATGAAGTGGCTGGTAAATCAATGGGCGTACTCCTGCCGCCTTTAAATCGTTGATCAAACCGGCTACATATGGTAATATGGCATGACTTCCGGTTCGGCCGTAAAGCGCAAAAGTTGGATTTTTCGAGGTGATGTCCTGCATTGGAACAAATGTAATTATTCGAACTATGAATGACTCAAATAGGAGCCGCAAAATGGAGAAAAAAGCCCGACTCCTTCATTCTATTCATTGAATATTCAACGCTAAAGACCAAATTGTAGTAGGTAACGTAGTCCAGGCCCAATCCATAACCATATTGATATTGATTGGCTAGGGTATTGGAGCTGGCATACCGGTTATCACGAACATAACCCGACTCAAATCCAAAATTGAGGTAAAATGCGTTGGGGACACTCTTGAACTTTTCACTGATGCGCAAGGGAAGTTCAACCACTTTGGTTTTCATCAAGGTGTATTTCACATTGGTCTTGAACAAGAAATAGTTTTGTCCGGGCACAACATAATATTCATAGCCGCGAACCAAATCGTTTCCATATCCAAATGCCCGTTGAACCCAATATGGATTATCGCTTTTGCCAGACAGCCGCCCCTTGATGGCATAGGAGCCATGCCATTTTGAAGCGAATTTCAAATACTTCCTGTATTGTGAGGTGATTTGAAACAATTCGGGTTCATTAGGGAAAAGTCCCCATCCGGATTTCAAAAGATCGATATCGAAAAGGTAGCCCGACAGCGGATAGTACTTATAATCGCGCAGGTCTCGACGGAACCCCATGGTGAATGTCAGCATTCGCTGTTTGACACCCCCTACATTGTTTAGGTAGGTTGGGTTCAATTCCACTATGGTGTCCGCAATGTTCATGTCCCTGAACTCAAGTCCAAGGGAAGTGGAGTTGAAATAACCCTTTTTGTGCGTATACCGCAATCCGCAGGCCGTTTCTTGCCTTGCGTAACCATCTACTGCATCATACAGCAATAGCTTGCTATCCTCAACACCATATCCAATCTCTTTGCTGGCTGTGTAAGAACCGAAAAAAGCAAGGCCCTCATCCTGACTGCTGTTAATGTAAGGTATCTGGTACGACAAGGAAATTCTTCTGGTGTAACCCCATTTGAATTGGAACTTAAGCGATTCATTCATGCCCCTGAAATTCGACCAATCCAGATCCAGTCCATAGTTGAATCGGCCCAATTCACCAGACCTTACCCACTCGTTGAAGTTTCGATCAACCAACTCAAACCTCGGCAACGGAAGGATGTACCACCGCTCAACGACATTGACCAACACGGTGTAGCCGGCTCCAGGGTCCTTGGCCGCGGTGACATCAACAAAATTGAAGATTCCCAAATTCATCAGGTTTTCCCGGGAACGGGACAAGATGCGATCCCATATAACCAAATCAATGGTGTCGCCTTGCTCAAACATCAATTCCCTGGTGATCACCCGCTCCTTGGTGATGTTATTACCGCTGATCACCACCCTGGAGACAACGGCAATCGAATCACCTTCGCCCCCGTTTTCCACTCCAGAAGCAACTGATTGACAAAAGCAGTTGATGAGTACAATTAAAGGAACGAAATACCTAGGTGAGATGGGAAGCATTTATTGGCGGCTTCCGGCAAAATTACATTTTAAGGTAATTCATAAACGCATCATAGCGAGCCTGTAAATCGGGCTGGAATTCACTTTGATGGTACGAGGCCTTGACATCGTAATCGTTTCGGAAAAAGCCCGCCATGATCCTGGTCAGATCCACCCGGTCGATACGAAGGGTGACCTCTGTTTTTCCCGGCTCAGAAGATGGGTTGGTGCTTGCGCTCAACACGTGCGCCCCTTCGGCCTCAACAATTCTGGATATTTCAGAAAGTGAGTATTTGTCGGCTGCAACATCCAAAACCAGAACACCTCCGGGCTCATCTAAGGAGTTGGAGGTTGCAAGGGCGTTTATGATGTCGTTAACCGAAATCACCCCCAAGTACCTTCCAGGATCATCGAGCACAGGAACGAGGGAGGTGTCGTGGGAGGCGCAAAGTCTTACCGCGTCCAGAATGTGTTGGTATTCGTTTATATAAACGCGAATGAATGATATCTGCAAGTCTTTCAGCTGGGTATCCAGATCCGCTTCGCGTGCTGCCTCCTCCTCTCGAATCAATCCCACATAACCATTTGCACCAATTACCGGAAGCTCCTTTTGCTTCAAGGCGTTCATCCAAGAAAGGGCGCGACCAACACTGTCCGTTGTTTTCAACGGCGGCACTAAATCGCTAATAAGGTCCCGAACCAACATAATGCTATCTTAAACGTATTGTGCCCTAAAATGGTTGTGTCTTGACAAACATAATACATTTGAGGACTGAATTCCACAAATTACTCCAATTGATTACCTGCTTATGACAAGACTGAGTGTCAATATCAATAAGATAGCCACATTGAGAAACGCTCGGGGAGGCGGTGTGCCGGATGTGGTAACATCAGCAATTAGATGCGAACGGTTTGGGGCCCAAGGCATCACGGTTCATCCAAGGCCAGATGGTCGTCACATCCGATATGACGATGTCATTGCGTTGAAACCGGTTATCACCACAGAATTCAATATTGAAGGGTATCCGAGTCGTGATTTCATTGACCTTGTTTTAGATGTGGTACCGCACCAGGTCACATTAGTGCCTGACCCACCCGATGCACTCACCTCCAATCAGGGTTGGGACACTGGAAAAAATCAGGGCTTATTGAAGGAGGTGATTTCAGAATTCAAAAAATCAAGAATCAGGACCTCCATCTTCATTGGCACCGACTCCCGAATGATTGCACAAGCGGCTGAAACAGGAACAGATCGCGTAGAGCTGTACACCGAGCCATACGCTCAAAACTACTCATCCGATAGGGAAATGGCGGTGCTTCCATTCATGCAAGCGGCTCAGTTAGCTCATGAATTAGGGTTGGGTGTGAACGCAGGACACGACCTGAGCTTGGAAAACCTGCTTTGGTTTTCGCAAAGGGTGCCTCATTTGGAGGAAGTCTCCATTGGTCATGCATTGGTTTGCGATGCCCTTTGGTATGGTATGGAGAATACCATCCAGATGTATTTGAGAAAGCTTAATCCTTAAAGGGCTCCAACTCCAAAGCTCGGCATTGCCAACCTTTTTTTTCAAATTCCTCCAAACACCTAGGCAGCGCTGTGAGAAGGTTCTTGAATGCTTTTGGATTGTCGTGGAAAACGATGATGGACCCAGGTCGTGTATTCGTCAGTACATTCTTCACACACCGGTCGGCATCATGTCTAGAATGGAAATCATAACTCATCACATCCCACATAACCACTTTAAAGGTTTTTGACAGCTGTCGGTACTGAGGCCAGGTGATCCGACCATAAGGGGGACGATACATCTTTGACGAAATCGATTTTTCTGCGGCTTGCACATCGGCCATGTAACTGCTACACGAGTGCGTCCAACCATTAAGATGGCTGTGACCGTGGTTGCCGATGGCATGTCCTTCATCCAATATGCGCCGCACCATGTCGGGCTGTTGCTCTGCATTTTTACCCAAGAGAAAAAAAGTGGCCTTAGCGTTGTGCTTTCGCAAACAATCCAACACAAATGGTGTCACTGACGGATCCGGCCCGTCGTCGAAAGTGAGATAAACCGAAGGCGGCTTGATTTCCGAGCTCAAAGACCAAACCGCCTCGGGCAAGATCTTTCTTGCCAGCAAAGGCGGTCTAACCATGAACCAAGCCATGCAAAAACGACTACATGTTAGGCAAAGGGAACTTGGGGCCCCATTTGGTGAATCTTGCCTTCATCTCATCGGCAATCTTGGTCCTTTCATATCGAGTGCAAATACGATCCAGCTCACGGAAAACAGCCAAACATTGTCCTGCTTCATCGCTAAAAGAGGAGAAGTGCCTTGACCCTAGCAGGGATTCGTAGTACGCAACATCGTTCTCATAAATCTCGCCCAAACGCCTCATGATTGCATCACCATTGGCAATTGCTTCTTGTGACCTTTTGAATGGAAGAGGAGGCTGAGCGGCAATGGCAGGCGTTTGCATTATCTGCCCATTTGGAAGCGTATCAACCATTGCAGGCCTTGCATTGGTTGCACCATAATTGGCAATGGCATAATACATTTCAGCAATACGAATCATCATGACATTGTATGGAACCGTGCTGTCGGGCATCTCCTTAAGGCACTTATCCAATGCATTCATGGCTGAATCGCGTTTGCCTTCGGCCAGCAAGGATTCGGCAAGTCGGCCGAAATTATTGCGCAGGTTCATGGTCATGTTCAGGTTATTCTGATCCAAATAAACACGTGAATCCGACATGTTGCCCCATTTAAACGTGTTGACCATCTTGTTGTACATCTCACTGGTGTTGACGCTACCAAGCTGTCCGTCATTGTTTTTTTCGTTCTTGACAGGCACTAAACGATACGCCATCCCTTCCAATTGGAAATAATCCTCAAGGTTCAAATAACTCTCACTGCCAACTGTGATGGCGAAGTAGACCGGACGCTCCCAATTGTTGTGTGCCAACAAATCGAGGATCATGATATCGGCTTTCATCAAATAGTTTCGGTCTACATCAAATTCCAGACGGTTTACGATTCTCGATGCCATTTCCTTGGGAACCGTACCATTGGAAACAACTTTCGCCGAATCAACAGGAATGAAAAACTTGCTTGTGGGGAAGAAGTTCATGCTCTCGCCGTTTTGAAAAGTACGCTTTGCTTCATCGTTCTTGATGAAGTCTATCACTTGGCGCAAATCGCGGTATCCTTCTAAACCTAAATCTGCAATTGGAAGGTAATCCCTTGTGCCCTGTATGACGTCCTTGTATTGCAAGGAAAATGGAATCGGCTCCGATTCGTACTGCTTGAGATGCATCTGCTCGATGTACCAATCGGTGTTCAACAGACTAAGGTTGATCACCCGTACATCCGTACGGATTCCTTCCACCTCCTGGGCGTACCAAAGCGGGAATGTATCGTTATCGCCGTTGGTGAATATGATTGCATTGGGTGCGCATGAATTCAGATAATTGTGAGCGAAATCACGCGAGGTGAAACGGTGCGAACGGTCGTGGTCGTCCCATCCTTCCTTGGCCATGATCCATGGTGCAGAAGCAAAAGAGATTGACAATGCAAGCACCCCGGCAACCATGGGCTTGGTGTATCTGGAAGCATAGTTTGCGAGGGCCATTACACCCAAACCGATCCAGATCGCAAAGGCATAAAAGGATCCGGCATACGCATAGTCACGCTCACGTGGCTGGTAAGGTGTTTGATTCAGATAAATAACGATGGCAATTCCCGTGAAAAAGAAGAGCAGCATCACCACGGAACCATCGAACTTGTCCTTGTTGAAATGATAAAACATGCCGATGAGTCCCAAAATCAATGGCAGCAGATAGAATTTGTTATAGGCCTTGTTGTTAGCAAGACTGTCAGGGTATTTGTCAAGATTGCCAACCCTTGCTTCGTCGAGCCCTTTGATACCACTCATCCAATTGCCTTTCACAGGACTTCCGTGACCTTGCAGATCGTTCTGTCGGCCTGCAAAGTTCCAAAGGAAGTAGCGCCAGAACATATGCCCTAGCTGATAGCTGAAAAAGAAACCAAGGTTCTCCCCCATGGTCGGGTTGCGGTCAGAGCGGATGTCCATCCATTCCTTGTAGGCCTGCACGTGATTATCCTGATTGCTATGCATCCGTGGAAACAATGTAGACGCTTCCTTATCATAAACCGGCTCTATCTTATTTCCGGTTTTCACGTACTTCCCATCCAGTTCCGCATAAGTGGCCGAGCCCTTATCCTGATCAATCATTTTAGCCGTGTAATACTGCCCGTACAACAATGGGCGGTCGCCGTACTGCTCACGGTTCAGGTAAGAAAGCAGTGCAAATGCATTTTCCGGATTGTTTTCATCCATAGGCGGATTTGCCATTGACCGGATGACCACCTGACCATAGGAGGCATACCCCAAAAGGATGAAAGCGAAGCAAAGGAACGCCGTGTTCAGTTGGGGTTTGTTCGCTTTAATCGAGTATCGTATTCCAAGATAGGTTCCAACCACGAGCAAGAGAACAAAAAACAAAAAACCGCTCCAAAACGGGAGTTTGAAGGTGTTCACAAAAATTAGATCTAGGTGAGCTCCGATCTTCACAAATCCTTGAATCACTCCGTATTGAATGAATCCTAGAATGGCCACTCCGATAAGTGCGGTCAATAGGATGCCGTTGGTGGTTGGCTTGTACCTGCGGAAGTAATAGATGTAGGCCAGGGCAGGAATGGCAAGCAAGTTAAGCAAGTGGACACCGATTGAGAGACCCATGAGGTAAGCGATCAGCACCAGCCATTTGTCCGAGTGCTTTTCATCCGCATGGTTTTCCCACTTCAACATTGCCCAGAAAACGATAGCGGTGAACATGGATGACATCGCATAAACCTCGCCCTCGACAGCGGAAAACCAAAATGAATCGGAAAACGTGTACGCCAATGCGCCAATCAGGCCGCTACCCATGATCATCAAATAATGGGCATTGGTCAGTTCGTCAACAGTCACCTTTACAAGCTTTCGAGCGATATGGGTGATGGACCAGAATAGGAAAAGGATGGTTATTGCGGAAGCGAGTGCCGACATCATATTAACCATGATGGCAACCTTGGTTAAATCACCAAAGGCGAACATGGTGAAAATCCTTCCTATCAACAAAAACAAGGAGGCCCCGGGAGGGTGACCCACTTGCAACTTGAAAGCGGCGGCGATAAACTCGCCACAATCCCAAAAACTCCCTGTCTCCTCTATGGTCAAAAAATAGGTGACTGCGGCAACTGCAAAAGCGAACCAGCCCGTTAAGTTGTTGATTAAGTTGTATTTCTTCATTTTTTGGAAGTTGTATCAAGTGCGAAGTTAGGAAAAGAGCAAATAGTGTTGCGAGGCACCTTTCATAAACCTGCAACGGCCTTGTTAAGGCCATAAACAATCCTGCTATGTGGTTGTTTTAGACTAAATTTGCTTCAAAGTCATGGATTCCTCGATCACATCCAATTACCCGGGTAGTCTTACCGAATACTTTCGTAATCCAACCCGGGTGGTCAACATAGGCGACGTTCCATTAGGTGGAAGCTTCCCCATTAGGGTGCAGTCCATGACCACCACCGATACCATGGATACCATGGGTACGGTGGAGCAGAGCATTCGCATGATTGATGCCGGTTGCGAATACGTTCGCATCACCGCCCCCAGCATCAATGAAGCTCGAAACCTGGAAAACATCAAAAAAGAGCTTCGGAAAAGAGGTTATAAGACCCCTTTGATTGCCGACATCCATTTCACCCCCAATGCGGCTGAACTTGCCGCTCGCATCGTAGAAAAAGTGAGGGTGAACCCGGGTAACTATGCCGACAAGAAGAAATTCGAAACCATTGAATACACCGATACCGATTACGATGCCGAGCTGGATCGCATACGGGAGCGATTCACCCCGTTGGTGAAGATTTGCAAAGAATACGGAACAGCCATGCGTATTGGAACCAACCACGGTTCCTTGAGTGACCGTATCATGAGTCGCTATGGAGACACTCCAATCGGGATGGTGGAATCGGCTTTGGAGTTCCTTCGAATCTGTCGAGATGAATCCTTCCACAATATCGTGTTGAGCATGAAATCAAGCAACCCGCAGGTGATGGTTCAAGCTTACCGGTTGTTGGTCATGAAAATGCGAGAGTCAAACATGGATTACCCCTTGCACTTGGGTGTGACGGAAGCAGGCGAGGGAGAAGATGGTCGCATAAAATCCGCCGCCGGTATTGGAACGCTACTGGAAGACGGTATCGGTGATACGGTACGGGTCTCGCTAACGGAGGATCCTGAATTTGAAATACCTGTTGCCAAGGCATTAGTGAAACGTTATGACCAACGCCAAGCGAATCCAGAAATTGCCAAGGCACCGCTAAACCTCCCTTACGACCCCTGCAGTTACCAAAGGCGCTCGAGCGAGGCCGTTGGAAACATTGGAGGGCATCATGTTCCGGTTGTTGTTTGCGATTTAAGCCATCGTGCTGAAATCAGCCATGCCTCCCTTTTTCCTGCTGGATACTCCTATTCCGTGCCCCTCGACAAATGGAACCTTGGGGACCAGGCGTGCGACTATATCTACGCAGGTGACAACCCGGTTGCATTTGATATTCCCGGAACATTGGGGGTGATCTATAACAATTCAACTTGGCTGAATCATCGTGATGCACCCAGGAGCTACCCTTTGTTCTGCGGTTGGGAGTATTTGGAAGCCGGCTCAAAGTCAACCGAAAAAAACTTCATCGCTATCGACTCAAGTGTTGTTTTCGGTGCGAATGATTTCCTGTCCAAAATTGCCAACGACCCCACCGCGGTGTTGATCCTGGATACGGTAAACCCTCATGGCATGGCCGAACAACGAAGGGTTTTCATAGAGCTTGCGCAACGAGCCATCACCATCCCTGTTATTGTGAAGCGGAATTACATGGGACTCGATACCGATACCATGCAGATTCATGCATCCACCGACATTGGTGCGTTGCTATTGGACGGTTTCGGAGACGGGTTGTGGATCAAGTCCCCTGGTGTAGCCGAAAAAGCAATCAACACCACCTCATTTGGAATCCTTCAGGCGGCTCGTTGTAGGATTTCAAAAACAGAGTACATCTCATGCCCCTCCTGTGGCCGCACCTTGTTTGACTTACAGGAAACAACGGCTAAGATCCGCGCACGAACCGATCATCTCAAAGGCCTAAAAATCGGCATCATGGGATGTATTGTGAACGGCCCCGGAGAGATGGCCGATGCCGATTATGGTTACGTGGGCGTGGGTGTAGGAAAAATCACACTTTACAAGGGCAAAGAGGTGGTAAAGAGGAACATCGACTCCGCTATCGCCGTGGACGAGCTCATCGGACTTATCCGGGAAAACGGTGATTGGGTGGAACCAAAAAATTAATTTGTAAATTCAAACTTTAAAACCATAAAGCAATGTTATCCAAAAAAATCCAAGAACTTCTCAACCGACAAGTGGAGTTGGAAGCATCCTCTTCACAATACTATTTGGCTATGGCCTCCTGGGCCGAGGTAAACGGCTACAACGGGGTATCCAAATTCCTTTACAAGCATGCCGACGAGGAGCGCATGCATATGTTGAAACTGATTCATTTCATCAATGAACGTGGAGGACACGGAGTGGTTCCTGCACTGAAGGCACCTAATTCCAAATTCAAAGGCATACAGGAGATTTTCGAGACCATTCTCAAGCATGAGATTCATGTATCCACCGAAATCAACAAGCTGGTGGGTAGCTGCCTTGCGGAAAAAGATTATACCACCCACAACTTCCTACAGTGGTATGTTTCCGAGCAAATTGAAGAGGAGGCGTTGGCCAGGAACATACTGGACAAGCTGAACCTGATTGGGAATGACAAAGGCGGGATGTATCTTTTCGACCGCGACCTGGAGTCATCATCGACCCATGGTTAAAACCAACATTTAACAATAATCAAGAGCCCGGAATCGTTAACAAACATTCCGGGTTCTTTTTCAATTTAAAAATGCAAATCAAAAAAAACACCATCGTCACCTTGTTGCTGCTTTGTGCGACAATTGGAACTGCTTATTCCCAAACCCAATCCGCAATCAAGTATCAAGCCTTGTTGGAAATGATCCGCTTTGCGTATGTGGACACCGTGAACGAAGAAGCGCTTACCGAAGAGGCCATCAAGGCCGTGTTGAAAAAGCTGGACCCCCATTCGGTTTATATTCCTGCCAGCGAACTCAAGGAGATGAATGAGCCACTGGTGGGTAAGTTCGAGGGCGTTGGAATTCAGTTCAACATTTTTGAAGACACCATCCTAGTCACCCAAACCATTGCCGGAGGGCCATCGGAAAAACTGGGAATACGGGCAGGCGACCGTATCGTAAAAATCGATAACGAAATCGTAGCTGGAGTGAAAATGACCAACAGTGGAGTGACTAAAAGACTCAGGGGCGACAAGGGCACCAAAGTGAAGGTGGAGATCATGCGTAGGGGTGAAAACGGATTGCTTGAGTTCATGATTACGCGCGACAAGATTCCAATCTTCAGTGTGGATGCAGCTTATATGGCCGACCAGGAAACCGGCTATATCAAAATAAGTCGGTTTGCCGACGCCACCGTTGAAGAGTTCAAGGAGGCCTTGGGCAAGCTCAAAAACCAAGGCATGGCGAACCTGATCCTCGACCTCTCCGGTAACGGAGGTGGCTACTTGAACAGGGCCGTTGAATTGGCCGATGAATTCCTGGCCGACGATAAGCTTATCGTATATACGGAAGGTGTGAACAATCCTAAGCAAGAGCTTTTCTCCAGCTCGATTGGACAATTTGAAAAGGGTAAGCTGGTTGTCATCATCGATGAGTATTCCGCTTCGGCAAGTGAGATTGTGTCTGGTGCAATCCAAGACCATGACCGGGGACTTGTTGTAGGCCGACGTTCTTTTGCGAAAGGATTGGTGCAAAAACCGATGGGGTTGCCTGATGGCTCGGCGGTGCGTTTAACCATATCCCGTTACCATACCCCTTCCGGTCGATGCATTCAAAAGCCATATGAACAAGGTGACGAATATGACGAGGATATTTCAAAACGATTAAAAAATGGCGAACTCTATCATGCCGACAGCATCAAATTCATAGATTCACTTAAATACAAGACCAGCAACGGGCGAATCGTTTACGGCGGTGGTGGCATCATGCCCGATGTGTTTGTTCCTCTCGACACATCTTACAACAGCAAATACCTTGCGGATCTGCAGCGCAAATCCGTCCTTTTTGAATTCGCCTTGAGCCATACCGACCGAAACAGGAACGAGTTGAATGCGAGGTATCCGAACATCAAGATCTTTAAAAAGGACTTCTCCGTGAGCGAGGAGTTGTTGGATGAATTGATAAAATTCGGTGAAAAGAAAGGTGTGCCATTGGATTCAGCAGGCTATGCCACTTCCAAGCCATTGATCAAGTCACAGCTACGTGCCTTGATTGCCAGGGACCTTTGGAACATAGATGCGTATTGGCAAATCATTAATGAACAGAACGAGTTTTACACGACGGCTGTTCGGAGTATCTATGACAAAACCTTTGAGAAAAAGGGCATCAAAGCGAAATGATTTTTCGCTCATCCACCAACATAAGCCCATTCGCAAATCAAACCAAGGCAAAATCCACTATAGACCTGGGCTTGTGTGTGGGCACCTGTAGCCAATCGGGCAAAGCCCAGTAGTCCTGCCAATAACACCACCAGAATCACCGCTTCATGGAGCCCTGCGTTGAGTCGGGAGGAAAATCCAATCAATAGCCCCACCAGTCCCCCGATTCCTACCATGTGGATACTGATTTTCCAAAAAAAGTTTACAATCCACGATAATATGATTGCAACAGCTGCACCAAGCACCATGTCGGACATGACAACTGGTATGGGCAGTTGGGAGATCAGGTAGTGACAAACGAAATAACAAAAAGCAGTTGTCACGAACGGCCACTTGCGTTCGGAGGGATTCTCCATTTCCAAACTTGAAACAACACCTCTTTGGAGCATGAACAATGTGGTGATGATGGGAAGTGCAGCTGTTGTTATGAATACAACCGTAATCAACACCTGCTGCACATGAGGTGAGGTGCTGAACGCAACATAGGTGTTCAGGTTCAGCACCAACACCATTGCGTAAAACGGCATGAACAATGGATGCAACAAGTATGATATCAGCCGGCTGAATTGCAAAAACACGTTATTCGAATATGGTTAATGCGTTATGTTATTATTATCGCAGAAAACACCTTAGGAAGTATCCCTGTCAAAAATGATCTTATGAACCTGACCGATAAAGCATGTGCCATTCCATTTTTCCGATTCAGGTTCACTATAACTCCTTCCGTAAACGTGCAACCGGAATCCCCAGTTGCTCACGGTATTTGGCTACGGTCCTGCGGGCGATGTTGTATCCTTTTTGGTTGAGGATTTTCATCAGCTTGTCGTCGGGAAGTGGCTTGCGTTTATCCTCGTTGGCGATGGCATCGGAGAGTATCTTTTTGACCTCTCTGCTAGAGACCTCCTCGCCGGAGTCGGTGGAAAGCGCTTCGGAGAAGAACGTTTTGAGCAAAAACGTGCCAAAAGGGGTTTGAACGTATTTGCTATTGGCCACCCTGGAAACGGTTGAGATATCCAATTGCACTATTTCTGCGATGTCCTTGAGGATCATTGGTCGCAGCATCTTTTCATTTCCCTCCACAAAATACTCTCGCTGGTAGTCCAGAATTGCCTGCATGGTACGGATCAGTGTGAATTGCCTTTGCCTTATGGCATCGATGAACCATTTTGCAGCATCCAGCTTCTGCCTGATGAAATTGATGGCTTCCCTGTTGGACTTGTTATTGGTATCCTTGCTGTAATCCTCCAACATCCTCGAATACTGTTTGCTGATTCGCAAATCTGGAGCGTTCCTGGAGTTCAAGGTAAGCTCCAAAACACCATCGTTATTGGTGAGGATGAAATCCGGGATCACCGTCTGGGCGCCCCGACTATCGCCGGAAAAACTGCCTCCCGGCTTCGGGTTCAAATGAATGATTTCATTGATTGCATCCTTTAGCTGGACATCGGATAGCTCTAATGCCTTTTCAATTTTCTCGTAGTGCTTCTTGGAAAATTCCTCCATGTATTCGTCAAGAATCGCCAAAGCATGCCTGATGGATTCCTTTCGTGGATCCTTCCTGGCGATTTGAAGCATCAGACACTCTCGCAAATCCCTTGCACCAACACCGGCGGGGTCGAAAAGCTGAATTTGATGGAGCACCTCCTCCACCTCCTGGGTAGTGGCTTCAATTCCTTGTGAGAACGCCAGATCATCACAAATCGATTGCACCTCCCTGCGCAGGTATCCATCCTCATCCAAGCTACCAATAAGATGGTTTGCAAGCATGTATTGCTTGTCATCAAAATCGCAAAGCGATAATTGGGACAAAAGCATGTCGTGGAACGATCCGCCAGATACAACCGGGATTTCCGTACGTTCGTCATCCGGCCCGGTGTTGTTCAT